>QWCW01000875.1_pt1 | contig 28115 bp, 19 predicted proteins | sample 1972691 | NCBI WGS metagenome assembly QWCW01 (sample SAMN09866698, study PRJNA288562) | Human oral metagenome isolate pre2_saliva, whole genome shotgun sequencing... | reverse complement strand
AAGTCAACCGATATCACAGAACGTTACAGCTAATCTTAGTTGAAAGGCCTCTGTGAACTCTGTATGCCGGAGGCGTTCTGTGGGTTCGAAACTGTGCGCAAAGAGGTTCTGTTAGATCTGTGAGTTCTGTGAGAGATACTATACCCACTGATTTAAGCTGTGCGCTAACACTCTCCGTGAACTCTGTATGCTCCGTGAGAGAAAGGAATATCCACCGTGATAGAAAAGGACACTCAACGGCTCTCCTACGTGTCGATTTGTCAGGAAAGGTGACTATAAAGTTCTTAGATAGAACCTTTTCTTTATTAATCAAGTCCTATCACTTTATTCCTCACAAGAACCATGAATATAGCGAAAGCTCGTAAACTGCGACTTACGAAACGGAGTGTTACCTCCTTCCCCTCACATACCTCTCATACAGGGGACGGAAGGTGGGGGGAATGGGGTGGGCCTTGGCTTGTTGTGAGAGGAACTCTATGGCTACTTCTCGATTGTAGGAGTCGGCTGTTGGGGAGAGTATCTTTTGGAAGAGCTGAAGGCTCCATGGGGAGGGATAGGCCCATAGCAAGGGGAGGATACCACCTATGTAGGCGTCTTGCTGACTGAGGGCGGCATGGCAGGCAGACTTGGCATACCACTCAAAAGAGGGGTCGTTCCATGTGGTGACGGCCTCACATCCTGCGTCGCTGGCCGTTCCCTCTCGTTTCATATTGGCTTTTAGCAGCCTGTTCATACGCTCGCGGTCGTTGGGATTCTTATACTTTGCGAGGAGAGGAAGGACGGCATCGTTGCCTTTGTCGGCTTGCTCAACAACCGTGGGATAGTAGGTCTTGTGGGGTTTGAAGTCTATTACCAACCCATCAGCAAACCCTTGTGACTTCGAGTAGTCGAAGAAGATGAGGCTATCGAGGGCGTTACGTAGGTGTGCGGAGAGCTTGAGTTGGCTGTAGTCGTAGCCGTAGACGGTGATAGCAGCACGGTTATAGGGCTCATCATAGCCGCTACAACCAGACATGAATTCTACGTGTATCGTGTCGTTAAATGCCTGTCTCAATACGTCAAGTGCTTGGTTATCATCCTTATAGAGTAGGACTCGGAAGGCCCACAGGCGTGCTATGTGGGATGTGTCGGTGTTGGCAATGTCGACTAACTGGTCGGTTGTGGTGTGACGACTTAGTTGGTTGGCATAGACAAATTGCTTGGATGGTGTGCCAGCAACGCCTATCCCTCGTGTAAGAGCCATATAACGGCAGCGGTGGAGGGAGTCGAGAGCTATCTTGGCGGTGTCAGACAGCTGTGCAGATGGTCGTGCACATGCGCTATGGCTACCGACAAAAAGAACCAAGAGGAGCAACGATAGGATGGCGTGCGCCCCCCTCTTGAAGACAGAATAACCCGTGGAAAGATGGAGACAGGGTATGGGAGACAGAGTAACAGAGTAAGACATATTTAACAGATGGGGATGTTTTAGAAGACAGAATAACATAGTGACAGATGGAGACAGATGTTTTCTTTAAGACAGAATAACATAGTGACAGATGGAGACAGATATTCTTTTCAAGACATAATGACATAATGACAAATGGAGACAGATGTTTTTTTTAAGACATAATGACATAATGACAAATGGAGACAGATGTTTTCTTTAAGACAGAATAACATAGTGACAGATGGAGACAGATGTTTTCTTTAAGACAGAATAACATAGTGACAGATGGAGACAGATGTTTTCTTTAAGACATAATGACATAGTGACAAATGGAGACAGATGTTTTTTTGAAGACAGAATGACATAATGACAAATGTTGAAGGAGTATAACTATATAATAAATAAGGTGGAGATGTTGAACAGATAACGTGGGGATATTGAATAGATAATGTGGGGGACTTTAATAAATAAGCTGGGGATGTTGAACAGATAACGTGGGGATGTTGAACAGATAATGTGAGGGACTTTAATAAATAAGGTGAGGGTCTTTAATAGATAAGGTGATGAAAGTAGGAAGAAGAGTTTATCCAACCATATCAAACTATGTCCTGTTGGGGGCTCCCCTCCTTCGGAGGGGCTGGGGGAGGTCCCTCGTAGGGCTGGGGGAGGTCCCTCATTTCCTTTTCTCCCCATACTTTTCAATGAGGGGGCGGAAGGCAGTTGGGACCGCATTCTGTTCTGATTTCTCTCTTAGGACGTTCATTACAACATCCTTGATGGTGAGGGGGTCACTCCCAGAGAGTATCTTCTCAAATAGATGATAACTCCAAGGTGCGGGATAGTCCCACATGAGAGAGATGTAACGAGGGTCATAGTACAACCCCTTATCCTTGTCGGCTGCAAGACAGATGGTCTTCACATACCATTCAAAGTCGGGCTTCTTCCAAAAGATTTGGAGCATGTAAGCCGTGTCAGTCTGCGTCCCCTTCTTCTTCAAGTCGAGCCTCAGTAGTTTGTTGATACGGCCTATGTCGTTTGGATTCTTGTATCGAAGGAGGAATGTCAACACGTCTGTGTTACCCTTATCGGCCTCTTTAATAATGGTGGGGTGGTAGCGCTTGAGCGGACGAAGGCAACCAAGGAGGCCGTCCCCATACCCATATCGCTTCATGTAGACGAAGAACAACAAATTGTCGATAGGTGTCTGCATCTCTTCTGGCCATTTTGTGCTGGCACCATTATAGTATCGAAAGGCCAAGCGGTTGTATGGTTCTACCTCATGTACTCCCATTCTCGACATCAGCCAGACGCTTGTTGTGTCGTTGATAGCCCTTCTCAGTATGCCAAGCACATGTTTGTTAGGCTCTTCTGATAGGAACCGTAAGGCCCAGAGGCGTGTGATATGCGATGGACTCGATGTGGCTAACGCTACCAGTTGGTCGGTAGTAGCGTTGTAGTATATCGAGTCTGCGTAGTCAATCTGTTCGAGTCTATAGGTAGGGTAAGTGCCCTTCTTCTCGCTTTCAGCAAAGTAGCTCTCTTTGTTTAAGGCGTCAACAGCCATCTTAAGAACCCTCCGCGACTCCTCCGTCTGTGGTCTTCCACTTCTGACACTCCGCCTTTCTTGCATGTATCTGTCGTATAGTGATTGGAAGAGAGGAGGCACCTCACCCTCGTCAGCTCGACTTTTCATGTATTCCTTATAGTCCTCGATATCACTGTATCGGTCCTTTCCTGCGAGTACGTTCTCGATGAGTTGATAGCTCCAAGGTGCTGGGTAACGGAAGAGAAGAGGCAGATAAAAGTCTGCGTTATAGGCTTTTGGCTTACCGATAACAGCCTGGCAAACATGCTTAGCATAGTCCTCAAAGTCGGGTTTGCCCCATGTCTCGACAGCATTACAGCACATTGCAGACACCTCCCCCTCCTTTTCAAAGTCGGCCATAAGCAGTCTGTTGATACGCTGACGGTCGTTAGGATTCTTATACTTAACCAACAGCGGCAAGATACCCACCCGTCCACTGTCAGCAGCTTCGGCAGCAGCAGCATAGTAGCTCGGCTTTGGTCCAAGCTGTTCGAGTATCTCTGTGTCATAGTCATAACGCCTCATAAAATCAAAGAAAGCCATACTGTCTATCGCCTCCTGCGTCTCCTTCGTCTGAACATTCTCCTGATCGAAGTAATAGTTCTTAAAGGCAGCGAGGTTGAACGGCATGTTTGAGTAGAGACAGCCATATCCTTCTTCCGTCTCAGTGGTGTCATTGACAGCCGCTTTCAGCACGTCGACCACTTGTGGATGGGGTTCCTCCAGTAGCAATCTGAGTGCCCAAAGGCGTGTGACGGGGCTTGAGCCAGTCTTAGCAATCGTCGCCAACTGGTCGGCAGTGGCGTTTCGTCTGAGCCAATCAGCATAGTCATATTGTGCAGACGGCGTCCCCACCGTCCCCAGTCGGTAAGTTTCTGCAAAGAGTCCAAACTTGTTTAGTGAGTCAACGGCCATCCGAATGCTATCGGGCAAGTCGTCCCTATCGGTCACCCCACCCTTGAAGCTACTGCCAAGGAGGGTTAGAGCGAGGAGAGTCACTACGAGGTAAGCATGTTGTTTAAGTGCGGGATAGTTCATCATTATTCGTTTTCTTCTAAGTAATCTACCAGCGAGAGGCCAATTTTAAGGTTGCGTCTGCGGGCAAGTTGTTCCACTCTTTTCATCTGAACCGAGTCTAACGGGTCGTCAGTGAGCTGTTCGAGTACACGGATAGGACCAATGTGATTGTTGCCAAAGGGGCCTTTCTCAATGTGAGGCGAACAGTAGAAGGCGATGGCATTCAGCGACTCGTACACCTTTATAGAGTCGAGACTCGCATAGCTATAAGTAGACTGTAGCCTCTCCGTCAGGTCCTCCACCTTATAAACCCCTATCTTTTTTTTGTCGAAGAAGTCGTACGTTCGTCTTACGAGGTAGTCTCCGTCCTTACAGTAACAGGTGGCTGGGAGAAAGATGTCGGCCCCCAAGAGTTGACAGAAAACGGACATTAGCCACAGCGCAAAGGCCATCAGTGCACTGTAAATACGTATATACAGTTTCCATCTACTCTTTCGTGCGGCAATCATGAGGGCGAAGGGCGACAGTAGGGCAGTCCATATCAATGCGTAACTCAGTCCCCATCGCAGGTGGATGGCGTCATACATTAATATAAATATCAGTCCGTAGAGCCCTGCCGAGACAAGTTGTATCAGCATTATAATCGTTAGTTCCCAGCTCCACGCCCGTCCTTTCTGTCCTTCACATTTCTGTCTCTGCATCTTGCCAATGGTAGTTTCTCCGCAAATATACGGTTTATTTTCTTAAAAAGCAAGGGTGGGGAGTAAAAAAAGAAGAGTAGCCTCACCCCCAGAACGAGCGGCCCCACACTCTACACCGAGCGGCCCCTCCCCCGGCCCCTCCCCCATAGGGAGGGGAGTGAAATGTGAGGTTACCCCTATTAGGCTGCTTGCGTGGGTCGTTATGTGTTTTTTCTCTTACGCTGGGGAGGTTTTTCTCTCACAGAGCCCACAGAGTTAACAGAGCCTTTTTGCGCACAGTATCGAGCCCACAGAGTGCCTTCGGCATACAGAGTTCACAGAGCGTTACTGCTAAAGAAGGGTGTTGGGTGATAGTTGTTAGGTGTTGATGATTAGCTAAAGATGGGTGTTGGGTGATGGATATTGGCTGTAAGGTTCTGTGAAATCGGTTGACTTAACGTCTCTGTGGAATGCTGTGTGTTCTGTTCTTCTGTGTAAATCTGTGAGAAAAAGAACGCACCCTCCATGTGAGAAAGAACGCTTGAGAGTTGCTGGGGAGTTTTATCTCTCACAGAGCACACAGAGTTAACAGAGCCTTTTTGCGCACAGTTTCGAGCCCACAGAGTGCCTTCGGCATACAGAGTTCACAGAGGCCTCACCCCCAACCCCTCTCCGAATGGAGAGGGGAGTAGTATGTGAGGTTACCCCTATTGGGCTGCTCAAAATTGGAGAATATGTAGGGGTATCTCGGTGATCACTCCCCTCTCCATTCGGAGAGGGGCTGGGGGTGAGGCTTCTGTTGGCTGTAACGCTCTGTGAAATCGGTTGACTTAATGTCTCTGTGGAATGCTGTGTGTTCTGTTCATCCGTGCGCTCTGTGAGAGAAAAAACTTTCCACGAATTAATACGTGTGCTTAAAACCTCCGTGACCTCCGTGTGCTCTGTGAGAGATAAACCTTCCCAACGTGTGAGGAAGCTAAGCCAAGAATCGTTGAGCGAACCTTTCTGTGATGATATGAGTCATACTTAACTTGCGTGAAAAACCTTTACAGGACACGACAAAGTCGCCCTTTATTTACGATGGGAATATTAGCAAGATACAAGAATATAATCAGCCTTGCACCAAGAAGGGCGTCTTCAACGTGCAAGAAGGGCATGTTCTCGGATGAAGAAGGGCGTTCTCTTGTTCCAAGCTCGGCCTTTCCTCGAAAAGAGAGGGGTATGACAACTGAAATATATTGACAATTCCTGCTTGAATGTTTAACGTTCTTTTCCCCACAGAGCGTATGTTTTTCCTTTCATAGCGAGATAATTTAAGGGCTGTAAGGTATGTTTAGAGTATCACGCATGAGTAGGATTAAACTTAATATCTTTCAATTACAATCATGATGAATACTATCAGAGGGAGTAGCTTTTCCTCTTTTCTTCCTTTTTTCCAACTCCCTCTTAAATCGTAGTTTAAGATTTGCTGTCATTCTTGTCATGCCTTTTGTGTATGCAACCTACTGAAAGGAAAGTTATTGCGAGAAGTGTTAAATATGACAACAAACTAAAAATAAAATAAATGAGTATATATGGGGTAGGTTTTTGAGAGCGGTCACAAAAAGAGGACTAAGCCCCGAGGGTGGGTCTTAATCCTTAACTGTTATATCAGAAAAGGCACTTTTGGAGCAGCAAGGCGTCAAGCTTGTTACTCCTCAATCTTAAACAGTTTGCAATGTTGTGACAGTTTAAGTACGATGTTTTCCTCCTTGTTTAATTCGTTAGGCAGCTTGTCTCGAAGAATTGCAACTACATATTGAATATCAACATGGTCGTTTGCCAATGTGCCAATATGCATTAGTTGGTTATCGTGAACGAGCTCTTTTTGGTCATTCACGATGAAGTGCAGACAAGGAATCTTCTCATCATCAGCAAACATGATATAGGCCATATTGAAGCAAGCTATCTCTCCTTGTTTCTTTCCAGTACTAAAGTTATCCGTCGCAAAAGGGGCAAACTTGTAAGTATTCTTCCCTTCCTTGTTTTTTACCAGACTGTATTCTATCGCATAACTCTCGCCATAGAGACGTTTAGAAATAGACGAATAATACTGATTGAACTTGTCAAGTTGTTTCTGAACCAAGTCTTGTTTGCTTTGTGAGAATAACCCATTATCAATGTCCTTTAATATCTCCTCATTCAAAGCGATAGCCTTGTCTACCTCTTCAATTTGTGCTATTCGCTGCTCTAATGCACCCTTCTCTTGATATTTAAGGTTTAGCTGAGCAACAAGCTCATCAAGTGCTTCGATAGTAGCAGATTGTTGTAGCCTCTCTGCTAACCGTTGTTCTTGTTGACGCAAGGCCGATATATCCGTGTTACAAGCAGAGATAGACTGCTTCAACTGCGGTAACTCCGCTGAAAGGAAGTCTACTTTACGTACAAGCATCTCGTTGTGAAAAGCCAGCAAGTCCTCGAATTTATGCTGCAACGTCGTTATCATGGCCGATGCTTGGCGATAGATCAGTTCGAGTTGTTTGGTGTCAATATTCGACTTCTGGGCTTTTAAGTCTTCAATAGCTTCTTCTATTAAGTTATATCTAAGCTGTAGAGCGGTCTGTTTGACGGCAAGCTCGCTAAGAGAGGCTTTGACTTTGTTGAGTTGTTCTAAGTCTTTTTCGAAGTCTGGATTAAGGTGTAACTCCTCTTTCTTCGTGTTCAGTTCTGCAATCTCGCCTTCGACAAGAGCCAACTTGGAGCGTAGTGCACTTTTGCTGGCAGTCTTTTCAAGTCGACGCTTGTATTTATAATCTGTAGTAAGCTTCTTACTAAGTTCTTGTCTACGGTCGCCATCATCAAAGTTACAGCCGAACATATACAGATGTAGCGTCTCATACTCTATATCTGAAGTGTATCGGTTCAATGTTCTAAGCGTGTTTGTAAGGCGATTGTCATCATATCTAAAGTTGTGAGAGATGATTTGTCGGAAGGAAGGTTTCGATGTTTCAATACCCCATATAGCCTTTTCAAGTTCGGCCTCAAAGTCTTTCTTTTCTATCTTTTGGCCGTTGATCTCTAACACAGAACGTTTCCCAGAAAGGAAGTTACGCCTTACGATAACCTTCTTAGCATTCTCCGTAAATCCATCTGCCAGGCAAAGAGTAATCAAGACCTCAGTTTCCATGAGGAATTCTTTCACTTCTTTATTTACGACTTTAGGCCCTTCAGTCGCAGTGTAAATCTTATTTCCCTCCATACCAAAGCAGAAATCAATGAGTCGCAACACAGTTGTCTTACCCACATTGTTGCCCGTTTCCTCATTATCAGTGGAAACTTCATCAACAATGAGGTTTAACCCTTGATGGAAATCTATACGTCGGATCAAACCATGAACGTTCTCTATTTGTAAGTATCTTAGGAACATAATATAACCTCCTCATTCTGAATAACAACACTATCAATCAAATACAGCCAATCTAAACACAGTAAGAAAAGGGAGAAAGAGATAGTTTTATGCTTATTAACCTCACAGAACAAGTCGGTCAAAGAGATACGACGTTCCCTCTGAACCACTTGTAAGACAATCGCACCATTGTAGTAGATGCTGTCTTCTGGAGCTATGTTATCGGGTAAAAGCATACTATTCAGGCTTCTTGAAAATCTTACATTTGACAAAAGCGTCTACCAAAACTATCTTTATATTCACTTGGAGTTCTTCACGAGTCAACGACTCATTACACTCATAGTCTTTGTTAACTATTTCATACACAGACTCTAACAGCTTATCAAACAAGGCGTCGCCTGTTAATTCTGAAGCTAAGTTAAGATACAAATCATGCAATGATGACAGAACTGTAAAGCTCTTGTTTACACCCTGCTCATCATACGCTCTATATATCTTATCTACCAATAAGCTGTAAACGGTATATTCTGAGATGACATCCTTCCACTTGTTTAAGCTATTGAAATCCATCTTTGGCTTAAGATCGAAGGCCTTTGTATCAGGATTTACAGCTCTTTCAGCGAGTGGTTCATCGGCAAGACGGTTAATAACGTACGTAATAACCGAAGGTCGACGCTCGTCGGCTGTAGCAGGTAAGATGCTTTTTTCAAGGTATGATGCCAATGCGCTGATGGTATCAATATCCTTGGCTAAAACGTCTCTTACTATCTGTTTGTCGTCATAACAATCTGTTTCAACATTAAAGCTAATGCCCTTAGGGACATTGAAATGATATTTCTTCAGATGAGAGACACCCTTTGAGATGCAGACAAACTTAAATGTATAGCCCTCGTATTTAGACGGTTCAATCTTATTCAAGGAGCCTTGAACCTTTGCTTTACTATTGTCGGAAGATACCTGAATGATAGTTTTAGAAGAACAGTCAATCAAGTCTATGGCTTTAACATTTTGTTTTGTTTAGTTCGCATTCTGAAGTTTAAGACCATAGGTAATGTTCAGAATCTCCTTAAAAACATCTTCTGATAGGACATTAGAGTCGTGTAGATTTATCGAACCATTCAATCTAACCTCAGATGAAAGGTACGCTAATCTTGATGTAATAATGCCTGTAAGACGTTTCAGCTCCATAGGTTTTTCACTTGATTGGCCCAGTTCTATGTTGCAAAAATACTCATTATTTACTGATTAGCCAAATTTTTCCATGAAATGCTTACGTATAATGAGTCCTTTTATGGCGTATACTTTGTGAGTAGACGAGGTTTCTTGCACCAAGAAGGGCGTCTTCAACGTGCAAGAAGGGCATGTTCTCGGATGAAGAAGGGCGTTCTCTTGTTCCAAGCTCGGCCTTTCCTCGAAAAGAGGGGGGCATGACAACTGAAAAATCTTGACATTTTCTATTTACATGGTTAGTATTCTTTCACTCAGGGAGGACCTTTCTTTTTCTCACAGAAAAACACAGATGAACAGAACACACAGCATCTCACAGAGACATTAAGTCAACCGATATCACAGAACGTTACAGCTAACAGAAGCCTCACCCCCAGCCCCTCTCCGAATGGAGAGGGGAGTGATCACCGAGATACCCCTCCATGTCCTCCGTATGTTTAGCAGCCCTTCTCCTCTTATCACCAGGCCAATAGGGGTAACCTCTCATACTACTCCCCTCTCCATTCGGAGAGGGGTTGGGGGTGAGGCCTCTGTGAATTCTGTATGCCGGAGGCCTTCTGTGAGGTCAAAACTGTGCGCAAAAGGTTCTGTTTGATCTGTGGGTTCTGTGAGAGAAAAAACTCTCCAGCGTAAGAGAAAAACCTCCCCAACGAGTTACATGCGTCTCATCTCATAGAGAGGGTGCGTTCTATCTCTCACAGAAAAACACAGATGAACAGAACACACAGCATTCCACGGAGACATTAAGTCAACCGATAACACAGAGCGTTACAGCTAATGTTAGTTGAAAGGTTCTGTGAATTCTGTATGCCGGAGGCCTTCTGTGGGATCGAAACAGTGCGCAAAAATGCTCTGTTAAATCTGTGAGCTCTGTGAGAGTAAATGATATCTTCCGTGCGAGAAAAACTTTCCCACGACCCTTGTCAGCAGCCCAATAGGGGTAACCTCACATATTACGCCCCTCCCTGCGGGGGAGGGGATGGGGGAGGGGCCACTATCTTGTGGGTTCGAAACGTTGGTTGAAAAGGTTCTGTTAAATCTGTGAGTTCTGTGAGAGAAAGAAATACCCTTTGTGAGAGAAGGAACTCTCCAGCGACTTTCGTGGTTATTATCTCATCCAGAGGGTGCGTTCTTTTTCTCACAGAAAAACACAGATGAGCAGAACACACAGCATTCCACAGAGACATTAAGTCAACCGATTTCACAGAACCTTACAGCCACCTTTAGCTATAACGTTCTGTGAATTCTGTATGCCGGAGGCCTTCTGTGAGGTCAAAACTGTGCGCAAAAGGTTCTGTTAAATCTGTGAGTTCTGTGAGAGAAAGAACTACCCAAGGACCGTGTTAGCAGTCCAATAGGGGTAACCTCACATACTACGCCCCTCCCTTTTGGGGAGGGGAAGGGGGAGGGGCCAGCTGGGGTTGGGGGTGAGGCAGATTTCTCCCTCCTCCCTCACAACCCCCTATACAATTCGCTATAGGCTTGGGCCACCTTGATAAAGTCGTGGTGCTTGCGGACATACTCATAGCTTTGGCGGCGGAGAGAGGGGACGAGAGCGAGGTTGTTGACAAGCTTTGTGAGTTCTTCTACACAACTCTCGTAGGTGGGGAGGACGTTGATGATGGGGTGGAGGGCGGTCTCGTTGAGGATAGCATAGTTCTCTGGTTCGCCGCCACCGATACAGATAATACCGTGGGCCATGGCCTCTAAGGGATTCATCGAGGGCGTGTAGCTGTAGAGCTGGTCCATGATAGCATCCGAGCCCAGCATCGTTCGCACGTATTCATCAAAGGGTAAGCCCGTTACAAGCTTAAGGTTGAGTTTGTCAGGATACCGTTCTTTCACCGTCTCGGCCGCTCGCAGCATGATATCTGTACCTTTATAAGCCGACCGACTCTTACTAATTCCGATGAAGAGGTTTAGTCGGTCTGGTGGTGTGTCGGGTATGTTGGGCCTCTCACCCACCACGATAGGGAAGGGGATAAAGACCGTCTTCTTCGGGAAATGCGGTTCGTAGCATCGCCAGTATTCGTAGAGTCCTGTCACGATAGCGTCACACTCATTCGCCATCAGTATGTTAAGCCGTTCCTTCTCCGTACCGATCCAGTCCTTGCGCTCGGCCTTAGCCTCCTCGTTCTGGCGCAGTCTGCTACCGATATTAAAGTCGCTATACCGCAAGGGCATCGTCGTCGAGCACGTATCTACCCAATAGTAATCCATTCCGAAACCACAGAGTATCAGCTTCTTATTATGCTTCTTCAGATAACGGAATATCGAGCTGAGGCGTTCGGCTTTAAGTTCAAAGAACATAGGGTTGATGAACTGTACGACATCATAGCCTCGCAGGCGTGGCAGCAGGGCATAGATTTTAGCCAATAGGCGCAGTCCACCGAGTCGACCAGAGGGTCGGGCAACATCGATGTCACGTGGGTAGTTCTTCCAGAAGTCGCCATTCGAGACCACAGTCACCGTGTGTCCTAATTGGCGCAGACCCTGTGCCAGTGTGTTGTGTACGTTACTATATTCGCCTAAGAGGAGTATTCTCATTCGTTGTGGATGTTCTTTCGCTGAGGGAGAAGGGGTTAGTTGCTTTTTAGATCGTCCTGTCCATGTGTTCTTATTAGGCCATCACAGATGTCTTGGGATAGGACAGGTGTAAGACAGTCAGTCCCCTTCTCGTAGATAAAAATTACCGTTTCAGACGTAAAGTCATTAGTAGTAATCTACGTCCGAAACTACTGTTCGTCATTCTTCTAAACCATTTATACTTACTTGTATAATCCTTGTCAGGCAGCGGGAAGAGTCCGTGCTGCGAGAGACGTTGGAGTACATGGTTGAGATGAGTCTCGTCATGTGTGAGCGTGATGACATTGTAGATCAAGTCCATTGACAGTTGTGCGATGCGTCGTTCCATAGCGATACGCTCCTTAACAGGGAGGTGGTCCACCCCTTCTTGTAGTCGGTAGATAACCTGTTCGGCGTCAGCAAGGCGTCTGATGCGCCACCGTCTGTCACGTCTGTGCATGATTGAGCCCTCGCGTTTACGGTAGTAATAAGCCTTGTTATGGGTTGTGTAGATGTTTTCAGCACGTAGCATGAGTTGTGGGGTAAACTCTTCATCCTCATGGAGCGTACCCTTCGGGAAGCGAAGGTCGTGTAGTATGTCCTTATGAAAGAGGAGCGTACATACCGAGCCGTGTATATTGTTGTGTGTCATATACTCCGTTCCACTAACCGGACCCTGTGCGTCAGCGAGCGGTTTGGCTGTTGTCTTGTCCGTAGACTCGAACAGAACCATGTCGGCCTCTTGGTATCTAATGATGTCAAGGCACTGCTCGTAGGTGCTTGTCAGCAACATATCGTCGCCATCAACGAACTGAACAAAGCTGCCTTCAGCCAAGGCCAATCCCGTGTTTCGGGCCTGTCCTAATCCTTGGTTAGGCTGTCTGACGTAGATGATGTCGGCCGATAAGGCCAGTAACTCATTGATAGGCGAATAGTCGGCACCGTCATCCACGACGATAATCTGGCGTTCGGTCTCATTGAGACTCAATGCCAAAATACTCTTGACACAGTCTCTTAGTATATCAATAGACTCGCTATAGTAAGTGACAATGAAGCTTACTAATGGCTTATCTTCCTTATTTTGTGAATAAACTGGTTGAGTTGACATAAGCGTTTTAATCCTATTAGGTGGAGAATAAAGAGTTTCAAGGTCCCTTTGTAGGGTAGGACGGGTAGGAGGGGAGCGGCCTGTGTGGTCTCATAGACATCCAACTGAATGTTAACCAACGCCTCGTAATAGGCAGGAGTCAGTTCTCCCCATAGATGAAGGTGCTTGAGATGCGCATGGAGGAGGTCGGTCAGTTCCTTTCCCCCAGCCTTTGCGGTGATGCCTCTGTCGTTCTGACAATAATAGTAGAGACCCACGGAGGTAGTTGCCACTACCTTTGCCCGTTGCAGGAGATAAGGATAAGTATAGACATCTTCGAACACCTTGCCCACAGGGAAGCGTATCTCAGAAAAGAGATCACGTCGGAAAATCTTATTACAAGCGTAGGTGTGGAGGTGACCACCCCGTAGCCAATAGTCGCGAACAGAGTCGACTGTCGTATCATCGAAGGTCAGCAAGCGTTCTTTCGACGCACATCCATAGTGCAGCAAGGCAGGATATTCAAGGATGTCGTAGTCGGGATGAGCAGCTAACACAGCCATCAAGGCCGCGTAAGAACCCTCAGCAACGAAGTCATCAGAGTCGACAAAGGTAAGATAGTCGCCTGTTGCCACGTCTATCCCTGCGTTTCTCGCAGCCGAAAGACCCCTGTTTGTCTGGTAGATAAGCCTACAGTTCGCTCTGTCGGCCGTCATCTCCTGTGCAATCTGCCGTGAAGCATCCGTCGAACCATCATCAACGAGCACCACCTCCATCCTGTTGTCTATCTGAGCCAACACACTCCTCAAGCAGCGACGAAGCGTGTCTTCAACGTTATAGATAGGTATGATAATAGATAGACTCATGTGATAATAGTTTGATGCAAAAATAATAAAAAACTTTGAAATGCGTTAGTTATTATGATGAAAAAAGCCTCTAATACTGACAGCTACCTACATATCTTAAAGTACATCAGCCTCTTTGGTGGTGTACAGGTGCTGAATGTGCTGATTGGTATCGTCCGTAACAAGTGCGTTGCAATGTTACTTGGACCGCAGGGAGTCGGTCTTATCTCTCTCTTTAACTCGTCAACAAGACTCATAGGCGACGCTACGAACTTCGGTATCCCTATGAGTGCTGTGCGCAATCTGGCTGAGGATTACGACAAGGGAGACGAGGAGAAGCTGACGGCCGACATTGCTGTTGTGCGCTCATGGAGCTTGCTGACGGCTTTGTTGGGTCTTTTTATCTGCGTTACTCTCAGTCCGCTGCTAAGCCGTTACACCTTCTCATGGGACGGCCACACCCTTCACTTCGTGCTGCTCTCGCCTTGTGTTGCACTGACAGCATTGGCGGGAGGCGAACTGGCCATCCTCAAAGGCATCCGAAAGTTGGGTGCTTTAGCGGCTATATCGGTCTATAACGTCCTCGCAGCCTTGGTGCTGACCGTCCCACTCTACTATCTTTTCGGCGACACAGCCATCGTCCCTTCGTTGGTGTTGATGGCCTTGGTGCAACTACTCCTAACCATTGTCGTGTCCTATCGGCTCTATCCTCCACACGTCTCCTTGCGTAAGTCGCTATTAGACAAGGGTTGGGGCATGATACGTCTGGGCACAGCTTTCGTCCTCGCAGGCATCTTAGGCTCTGGAGCCGAGCTAATCATACGTAGTTATCTGAACAATGTAGCCGACATCTCGACCGTTGGCTTCTATAATGCAGGGTTCATGATGACGATGGTTTATGCTGGTATGGTGTTCTCAGCGATGGAGACTGACTACTTTCCTCGGCTCTCTGGTGTGAATAGCTTACGGTTCACTTTCAACCAGATCGTCAACCGTCAGATAGAAGTGACGCTCTTACTCATCTCACCTCTACTGTCTTTTTTCCTCCTGTTCCTACCCCAGTTGATTCTCTTCCTTTATTCTGATAAGTTCCTCCCAGCCCTCGGCATGGCACAGGTGTTGGTCTTGGCGATGTATGTAAGGGCTATTCGCCTACCCGTAGAATATATCCCTTTGGCCAAGGGCGACTCCCGTTCTTATCTAATCTTAGAGGGTCTGTATGACATCCTACTTGTTTCTCTCGTGCTACTCGGCTTCTGGAAGGGACAACTCTTCGGTGCTGGATTAGGCGCAGCAGCGGCAGGAGTGCTCAATCTCGGCTGTGTCTACGGTTATGCCTACGTTCGTTACGACTATCGACTGTCGTCTTCTGTGGTGGTCTATACGCTCATTCAGATGACTATTGGCCTCCTCGTCTTCTTTTGTGTACGTTCTGAACATGACAGCCTACGCTGGGGAGCAGCCCTAACGTTGTGCCTCATCAGTACGATAGTCTCCCTTCGTGTGTTGAAATCGAAGTCGGGACTGTGGAACGCCATGATTAATAAGGTGAAAAATAAGTTTACTCGCCATGCCAAAGATTAGTATTCTCGTTGCTGTTTATAACTCGTCTGCCTACTTGTCGCAATGCCTTGACTCCCTCTTAGGGCAGACTTTGCACGACATAGAGGTGCTTTGTGTCGACGATGCGTCAACCGATAACTCCCTTGCCATCCTACGACAATATGCCGAGAGAGACACCCGTGTGAAGGTGTTTGCCCTCGATGAGAATCATGGGATAGCCTTTGCCCGTAATGTGGCACTGTCGAATGCTTCGGGCGAGTTTATCTGCTTTGTCGATAGTGACGACTGGTTAGCCCCCAATGCACTTGAGGCTGTCTGCAAGACCTTCACCGATGACGTTGATAGCGTACTCTTTCAGGTTGTCCTCCACTATGCTGATGGGCGTGAGAAAACCTATCCCATGCCCCCTTTCGAGGCCCTGTCGGGTGAGAGAGCATTTGTCGATAGCCTTACATGGAAGATACATGGAGTCTATGCCATCAGGGCAGCTATCCACCATGCCTATCCTTACGACGATGCCCTACGGACGTATAGTGACGAGAACATAACACGTATTCATTATCTAAAATCACGTAAGGTAGCGGTCTGCGAGGGTGTTTACTACTATCGGCAGCACACCTCTTCTACCACACACAGGGTCAGTGTGCGTCGTTTCGACTATCTCTTAGCCAACGAGCGTATGCGTTGTCAGCTTGTTGCCATAGGCACCTCCGAGGTCAACCTCCGTTGTTATGAGACGATAAGATGGCAGAATTTAGTAGGGTTATACCTCTTCTATTATCTTCATCGGCATGAGCTCTCGGCCACCGACCGCCAAGAAGCCTTGTCAATCATGCGCCACGTCTGGCAAACCATCCATCTGCAGCAGGTGAGTCCGTCCCTCCGCCGCAAGTTCGGCTATATCCCCTTCCGTCCTTCTCAGCCCTCCCACCGCTCCTCATGGTCCACCCTCCGCTGTCCTTCCCAGTCCCCTCATTGCTTCTCATGGCTCCTCTTCCGTCTACAAGAAGAGCTCTACTTCACCCTCCGCGCGCTTGTTGGGAGGAATAAGGAAGCCGAGTGAAGCCTCACCCCCAGCCCCAGTTGGCCCCTCCCCCTTCCCCTCCCCCAAAGGGAGGGGCGTAATCACCGAGGTTACCCCTACTTCGCTGCGTGTGTCTTGATAGGAATGTGAACCCTCGCCGACACCTTTATGACTAATCATTAACACCTAACAACTATCACCCACCACCCATCAGAGGCCTCACCCCCAACCCCTCTCCGAATGGAGAGGGAAGTGATTACCGAGATACCCCTGTATGTCCTCCGTAGGCTTAACAGTCCATCTCCTACCATTAGCAGGCCAGTAGGGGTAACCTCACATACTACTCCCCTCTCCATTCGGAGAGGGGCTGGGGGTGAGGCCTCTGTGCGCTCTGTATGCCGGAGGCCTTCTGTGGACTCGAAACCGTGCGCTTAAAACCTCCGTGACCTCCGTGTGCTCTGTGAGAGAAAGAAAATATCCAGCATAAAAGAAAAACCTCCCCACGACTCTCAAGTGCGTTCTATTTCTCACAGATTTACACAGAAGAACAGAATACACAGGGTTCAGAAAGATAGTGGCCCCTCCCCCTTCCCCTCCCCCGAAGGGAAGGGGAGTGATCACCGAGATACCCCTATGGAGTGGATGTAGGCTTTGTGTTGCCTACTTATTAGTATCTACATTAGTTGAAACGCTCTGTGAACTCTGTATGCCGGAGGCGTTCTGTGGGCTCGAAATGTGCGCCAAAAACCTCCGTGACCTCCGTGTGCTCTGTGAGAGAAAGAACTACCCAGCGAGTCACACGCCTCTCATCTCATAGCGAGGGTGCGTTCTATTTCTCACAGATTTACACAGAAGAACAGAACACACAAAGGCTCACAGAGACATTAAGTCAACCGATTTCACAGAACTCTACACCCAACACCCATCACCCAACACCCACCTTTAGCTAATCCTTAACACTTAACACTCATCACCCAACACCCATCAGAGGCCTTGCGGCCGGCAGATATCACAGAACATTTCAGATAATATAGGCAGTGAGAACAGTGCTATATGAATAAGGCGTTTATCTCTTCATCGCAAGCCGATGCGTGAGTCGACTATCAATAAGACTGAGAAGAGAATGTGTTGATAATGATACACCCTCTTTTCTTATGCTCGACGCAAAAATAATTGTGCTTTCGCTTTTGTTTTCACAGTAAAAGTCTTATATTTGCAACGTATTTGTTTTATAACGAACACGAATGGTTATGAACATAGTTTTAGATATCACTCACAAGCAAGTAACGACATCGGAACTCCTAAAACATAGACCAAACCTGCGAACAGGTTTCCTATCATCATTAGGACTGACGTCTGTAAAACGATTTGAACGTTATTTGCAAGGGAACGACAGAGAAGACTTCCAGCGTGATGCAAAGGTTATTGCAAGAGATATGAACGTTGCTATAAAATACATCACAAATGGAAGAAAGAAATAAAAAGGACGCTGAGAACTGATTTCCTCTTCGAGGTAATAACATAACAAAGGAGGGTGTGTCGTAATAGACACACCCTCTTTTCTGTTTTTTCTGTACTGTCTTATCTAAGTTCTGTATCCTCTGACGGCCTACATAATGACATAATGAGAAAGAGAGACAGATGTTTTTTTGAAGACAGAATGACATAATGACAAAGAGAGACAGATGTTTTTTTTGAAGACAGAATGACAGAGTGACGGAGAGAGACAGATGCTTTTTTGAAGACAGAATGACATAATGACAAAGTGAGACAGATGTTTTTTGAAGACAGAATAACAGAGGGACGGAAGGAGACAGATGTTTTTTTTGAAGACATAATGACATAATGACAAATAAAGAATGACATATTTTTTCTCACAGAAAAACACAGAAGAACAGAACACACAAAGGCCCACAGAGACATTAAGTCAACCGATATCACAGAGCGTTACAGCTAATGTTAGTTGAAAGGCCTCTGTGAACTCTGTATGCCGAAGGCGTTCTGTGGGCTCGAAACAGTGAGCAAAAAGGCTCTGTTAACTCTGTGAGCTCTGTGAGAAAAAAAACTCCCCAGCGTGTTGTTTGTGTGTAGTATCATACAGTGAGTGCGTTCTATTTCTCACAGATGAGCACAGAAGAACAGAACACACGTATGCCGGAGGCGTTCTGTGGGTCAGAGGCCCCTCCCCCTTCCCCTCCCCCAAAGGGAGGGGCGTAATCACCGAGATACCCCTATGGCTAATCATCAACACCTAACAACCATCAACCAACACCCGATATCAGCTATAACGTTCTGTGATATCTGTATGCCGGAGGCGTTCTGTGGGTTCAAAATAGTGCGCAAAAAGGCTCTGTTAGATCTGTGAGTTCTGTGAGAGAAAGAAAAGTCTTTCGTGAGAGAAAGAGACGCTATGTAGCGGTGAGCATATCTGGCTTGTGGTGACATCGGTTATTCTTAAGCTGCATGAAAAACATTTACAAAGAGTGATGAGATAGACTTTTATTTACGATGGAAATATTAGCAAGAAGGAAGAACGTAACCAGCATGATTTCAGAGAGTTATGAACACGAAACGAGTATATGCCTTTCTTGCACCATGAAGGGCCTTTTCTTGCATCAAGAAGGGCGTGTTCTCGAACATTGAAGGGCGTCTTTCACAACCTTGAATGGGCTCCCTTATATTTAAGAACTATGAAAATAGCTTACAAACACACCCTGCTTAATCCACCAAAGCAACCCTGCCTCATCCACAACCCCACTTCGTAATGTCCACACCTCCTGCCTGTATCACCATAAACCCAATCTTCCTCGTCTACGAAATCATGGTATATCATCCCCAAACCTAATCTGTGTCGTCCACCAACCCACTCCGCACCGTCTACAAGTTCATCCTGTATCATCCACTGAACCCATGGTATTTCGCCCACTAACTCATCCTGCACTCTCTCCAAACCCTCCCTACATTGCCTCCGCCCCAACGTTCTCTACTCGTTCGCCCAAGGCCTTCTTCTTCACAACACACAAAAAAAGAAGAAGCAAAAAACTACTGTCTTTTACTTCTTCTTCTTTAATCTCTATTTCTCGTCCTACACCCCTTATGCGTGATTACCCATAATAGGTAGGTCGGCATTTATTCCCTTCTACCTTTGGGGTGAGGCCGTTTATTAGCTTGTCTTAGTCGCCAATGTAGATTGGACGGATGCTGTACATCTCAAACTTTCTTGGTCTGTTTCCTGCATTACTATTTCCAACAGTTGGTAAGTTGAAATCATTATTTATCAAATAGAAGGTAAACGAATAAGCATTCGTTGCACTTTCTGATTTAGAAGTCCAGTATAATCCTTGTCTTCCTGCGGTATACATCGTAGGAGCATTATTAGAGTAATCGACATAAGAACCTGCTGCAGGGAAGAATACTCCCTTATTAATAAATTCCTTTGTAAACTCTCTCCATTGATTTTTAGGAATAGAACCCGTCTGATTTGACTGCTTATACTTACTATTGTTCTTGTTGACTACCCATCCATGAGCGACGCCATCAGGAACGAAGAGAACACCATAGATAGTGTTTGTACCGTCTTTATAATAGCCAACATACTCTGTGGTATTCTTCATCAACTCCTCAAAATCCTCTGGTGAAGGCAATCGCCAGTTGTGCTGAGAAGCATAGTATGGCAGGTCACCAAATTCGTTTGGAGTTGTAATCTGACCTTTTATATCACCTACTGTTTCGTCATAATGCATTTTAGCATCATAACCATAGTTATGAGCCTTAGATATATCTCCCCAACGGAAGTGGTCAAACTTGATAGCATCTGTTTCTGCAGCAGAACCAGTAGATAAGGCAGGTAGACTACCATCTAAATAGTAGTAATCCCATGGGTTAGCAGCAAGGTGATAACCACCAGTCCAACCGTCAGCGTTTGAGCCAGGAGTATACTGGAGGTTAGACTTACCCCACTTCACACCTGCTATTTCGATGTATGGAGGATTTGGAATATACTCTTTAACCTCCACGGTAATAGGATAATAGGCAGCAGCCTCAACCTTCTTACCGCTTACAGAAACGGTGTAAGTCTTATTGTCGTTTGTCTCAACGGTGAACTTAGGACTGAAGTTATCGTCTGGGAAAACGGCTACGTAAATACGATTGAGATTAGAGGTCTCAATATTAATAGTGCCAAGTTCAGATTTATTCTCCAATGTCCCTGTAACCATCTTAAACACTGCTTCATCTGCAACATTAGACATTGTGACCTTCTTTACATTCTCTGTAATGTCAGAGGTAGTACTATTCTTAGTTACAGTAAACTTTAAGCCGAGAACAGCATACTGCTTCTCCATGTTTACGCTACCTGTTGCTTTAGCCGAACCGTCGGCATTTACTTGTACATTCGTTGTGCCGAAACTATAATCGAAGTACTTTAAGTTCTCAATTGTACCGTTCTGCTTGTACTCAGCAGGCTTACCATTTGTTGAGACAATACCATTGTTCATACTAATTTCAACAAGCTTTTGGTCCTGACCAGTACTTAGTTTGTAAGGGAAGAAAACGCCAATCTTATCACCATTAGCACAGTCAATATTGCCCTCTAACTTTGTTGAAGCGCCACTGCCCTTAGCTGTCAACTTCTCAAGGTTACCAGGGGTAGTCATATTGGCTGCACCAAAGAGGTCACCATTCTCCCACTTGTTTCCGTTTGTCTCAAGGCTCACTACAGAGCGAGTTCCGCCATCGCCAACGGCGATAGTCAGTGCACGTCTTGCTGTCTGATTGGGGTTAACAGTGGCGTTGCCTTCTGAGCTTAACTCACTTGAACATGATGTCAAGCCTGCTACTACAGCACCAAGAATGATGCCGTAAATCTTCTTAAATGTCATGTTTCTTTTTCTTAATGGTTATTGTTTATATCTTCGTCTTCGTTTTGAAATGAATTTTCTCTTGCATTAGACCATGTCTGTCCTGGCTGAGGGGTTAATCCGCCATTGATAACTGTCACACCGCTTCCTGCCAACATAGCATTTTCTACAGCCATGCTCATACACACGCTGCATGGTTTTACATAAATCTTTTTCATCTTACTGAGTAATTTAATTGTATTGTTTTGTTATTGATTTCCTATAGTGTATAGCTCTTGTAGCTTGCTATCTGAATACGTTATAATAATAAGGAATATGTTTTAATTATCCTTTAAATAGCGATATTATTTAGCTGTGAGGACCACAAAGGTACGAGACAGAATGAACGGTTTTAGACATAATGACATAATGACATGTTTAGGCGGGATGAGGTGTTTAGACATAATGACATAATGACGTGTTTAGACAGAATGACATAATGACATAATGTGAACATATAGTAGACTATAGGGCGGAGGACAGGTCGACGAGGAGACAGGGGAACACACGTGGGGCAATAAAAAACAAGGTAACAGATGAACAAGTTCTATGAGTAACAGGGGATAAGGGTATGACAGGGTATGAGGAAGACAGGGTAACAGGGAGACAAGCATGGCTTTTAGTAACACAAGCATGGCTTTTAGTAACAGAGGGGGAGGATATTTAGTAACACTTTCGGAGGGAGATACGGGGATAGGGGAGGGCGAGAAAGAGGGCATGAGATAAACAAAAGAGCGACTCATTGAGCCGCTCTTTGTATGGTTAGAAAGCCTGACTATTACCAAGCAGGACTTTTTAGCCAAGGGAGGAAATACGATTTTCCACCGCTATCCATCTTAAGGCCCTGATTAACACCATCAAGGTTAATCTTTGTATAAAGCGATATTGGCTCGTGATCTCTATCGATAATATCCTTATTGGCAAGCCAATAAAAGTCTAATTTGAAAGTACGCACTATAATATCTCGCTGGTCTAGTCTCTTCCAGAACTCATCGTGGCACATGTAATAACCTGCTACAGCTGCTAAATTTAAGTTATAGTTTGGACCTAAATAATAGGTCTCTACCTTTATGTTACCCGATGTTGCATTAGCACTTGGGAACGTCATTCTGACGGCTACTTTATAATTGTTTGTACCATTAAGGTCTTTGCCGTTAAACTGTTTACAGTACATAATGGCATACATGACATTACTTGACTCCTCAGAGCAGTACCAGTTAGAGAACTTTCTTTGCTGTCCATTGACATCAACGAAGTCGTGATGACTGTCTGACGTTAATGCGTATCCATATTCAGCTCCGATATAATTTGCTTCTACAGTACCTAACTTCTTCTTGTAACCTAATTGTAACTTTGGATTATTAAAGATAGCCGTAAACTCTGAGTACTTAGGCAGTCGATATAGGTGACTATCTAAATTTGGATAATTACCTCTGCTCTTTGTCCCCTCTGCAACTTTCTCTGCATCTACTCTTGATAACTTCTCCATAGCAAGTCCATCAGCTTGTCTATAAGCCCACAAACGCTCAATAGGCAAGGTTGGGCGTACTATTCTTAGTGTCACATCATAGCTGGAACCTTTCTTGAGTTCGTCGCTGAAGCTGGCTAAGAGATATCGGTTGCCCATGAAAGGCTTCCAAGTATTAGGATTGGTAGTGTACACTGACTTATCGTATGTGTAGTTTGTTCGGGTTGGGTCGGTCACGTCTACCTTACCGAAAAGCAAGGTCTCATTGACAATACTACCATAATTACTTGTCTTCTTATAGTCAACAGGCATCAAGCAAAGGAGGAAACCGCGGTTGGTCTTTGTGTTTGAAGCGGCTTGCCCTGACTTCTTATAGCTATTAAAATAGATGTAATTGTTGAGATCGCTTTGTCCTTGACGAAGTGAGCCATCATCCTTAGCCGACTCATAGTTTAGCTTGATATTCGTTGTATAGTGCTCTGCGTTATACTTCTTGTACTCAGCCGAACCACGTGCGATAGCCTTTGCGCTGTTTGCCTGCCAATAAGAAAATGCCAAGTCAGCATCGTCAGAGACGTTACTGTCGACGTTGAACTTATATGAACCTGATGAGCAGAACGCATTACTCTCTAATGTCAACTCACGATTAATCTTTGTGTTAAGTCCTACACGGTTCTCCAACGACAGAACAAGGAATACTCCCTGTGGCTTGAAGACCATCTTCTTGCTCTCATTATAGAGCACACGAAGTAGTAAACTCCTTACCCTTTTCTATCACATTGATAGTAGTCTCGGTGTTCACTTCTAAGTCGTCACCTTTCTTCTCTCCACCGCCCATAAAGGCCATGATATACCACTCGCCATTCGCCAGATTGCTCGTAGTAGACAATTGGTTAAGATGGAGCTTCACGTCGGAACCTTCTTTTGTTACCGACCAGTTGGCTTCTACAACTTCTTTTTTATTATGCGTCTTGTTATAAAGTACAACCACAGAAGGCATTGTCTGCTGTGTGATATTCAGTTTTGGATATAACACAGTCTTCCCACTAATATTCTCCTCGCTAACCTTGAAAGGCATATTAGCCCTTGTCTGCGTTTGGTTTTTCGAAGATAGCCATTGAAAAAACTTTTATGGACATTGTTTATCTCTTTCTAAGTATTGTTATAATAGTCTTACTCGTTATTAAAATCACCTGTCAGCGTACATTCTTGTGTGCTGCATGAGGGGTTATTGATCGTCTATTTCGCCCGTCAAATCTCCGCCATAGTTAATATCCTCAATACTTGCCTCTGGTCCTGAACCAGCTAATAAAGTTGCTGTCTCAACAGCAATGATGCTTATACACGGTGTAACATACTTCTTACTTCGGTTTGCTGATACTCCACACATCTGACCGTCTTCGTTTTTTTGAAACATAATAATATCGTATTAAAATTTAATCGTACATTTATAGTAAGCGCAACCACCTGTTGCTTAACTACCTTTTATCCTTTCTGACCCATCCGCTTTAGGTCTATTCCTTGATTTCTAAGTATGCTAAAAATAGCAAAACGGCCTGCAAAGGTACGAAAAAAGATGAATAAAACAATAGAATTATTACAACTTTTTAATATGCGTAAGCGATATTCTTTCTTGTCCGTGGGCGTTTTCTGCGTGGTTTCCAAGGACTTTCCGAGCCAGTCCTATTTAGTTGTCATGGGCACTGAAGCCAACGAAGAAAAGTGGTTGTGAGGCCTTTTCTTTCGTTCTTAGTTGCTTTTTATATCCTATTTTTTAGGACGATTGCACATTTAATAGCCGTTGTAACTCTAAGTTAATAAATCAGTTATAAGCCATGAAAGGCGATAGTAACGACAGTAATCTTAATCTTCATCGAATTACGTTGCGAGAGTTTCTGCTACTAATGCGCCATTGCTCTCCTCTGATTTAGCAAGGACAAACGGCGAGTAATAGTCAAGTTAGCCCCTACAATTGATATTTATCAATAATGAACAGGTATTAATAGTCTTGTACAACTTTATTGCATAAATATTTGTTAATATCAGAACAAAGTACTAACTTTGCACCTCGAAATTAATCAGAGGTAGATTGTTATTACGAAATTAGTAGATTTAAGACAAGTAACAGCTATTTTTAGGCGAAACAAAAAAACGATATTAAGTTATGAAAAGTAATGTAACGACACCGAAGATGGCATATCTTCAGCCAGTTTGTACGTTTGTTAATGTACAAGCTGAGTCACACATCTTAACGATTAGTGGGTCAACAACAGACCCTGTAGAGGGTGGTGACCCAACAGGCGGCAATGGTAATGGATCTGCTCCAAACCCATTCACAAGTGGTACTGCTCATTCTAAGACGCAGCAAAATTTCCTTGATGCACCAGAAGATTACTAAAGAATTAATTTATAACGATTAGAAATGAAGATAATGAAAAAGAATGTCTTATTTCCAGTAGCCTGCATTCTTATGGCAGCTCCTTTGCTGACAAGCTGCCATGACGATGTAGACAGCTCTACAGCCGAGAACACAACTATCCATACTTATAGCCTCGTTGCTGATGGTGCAAACGCACTGCAGCAGGAACCTGCTACACGTGTTTTGAGTGAAGATGCTGACCATAAGATTAAGTCTGAATGGGGTAGACAAGATGATATCTTAGCTTACGTAGTTGGTGGTGATAACCTTCATACTGCTAACTATAGCTATATAACAAATAGTAATTTAGGTGGTAAGAGTAATTTTGATGGTGAAATAGCTTCAAGTGCTGCGCTCACTACTAATAGCGAGATTGCTTTCCTCTATCCTGGTAAGGCTGCACAAGGCAATAACAGAAACATTACACCTGTTGTTAAAAACGATGATAGAAGTAGTCTTTATCATGAGGCAAGTGACAAAACACAGAAACTCGTCGAGTTAAACCTCTCTAAGCAGGATGGTACAGCAAAGACTATTGGTGAGCGTTTCGACTTCCAATGGACTAAGCAGAAGCCAAAGAAGGTTGAAGGAAAGAAAGTTGACATAAGCCTTGGTAAGCTTAAGCGTATCGTGACTATCTGGGGATTGCGTTTTACAAACGAAAGTAACCAACCTCTTACAAACATCGACTCTATCTATATCTCAAATGTAAAGAGTAGTGATATATTTAATCTTGATGCAGGTACTTTCGTAGAGAACAACTTTGATGATGAGCGAACAAACCTCGTTATCAAGCCAGAACAAGGTCAGACGCTTACTTCTGCCAATGGTAAATATACCTATGCTGCGTTCATTCCTGGCGCATACACAGACGTTGTTGTTATGGTATTCGCAAATAATAAGGTATATCAGAGAACTTATAGCTCAATCACCTTTAACGAAGGAATCGTATATCGTTCAGACCTCTTAAAGATGGAAGAACCAAAGCAGAAGGCGTTTGTTGAGGTACAAGGAGTACAATGGGCTACAGGTAACTTTATCCACTATGGTCCTGTTACTGGCGGCTACTGGGGTATAGCACCTGCACAGTGGTGGATTTCAAAGCGTGCTATGTACATAGATAGCCATCGTAATGAAACTTCTTCAGGTAGTTTCCTTGTTTCATCACAGTTTGCAAATTCACCTGAACAAACGACAGATGACGTAGACCTCTTCCGCTTTGGAGATATCGAAAACGCTCTCGATCTTACATCAAATAGATATAAGAGTGGAAATTTAGAGATTTCACAGAAATTCTATGTTGGTGATGGACCTGGTCAAGCACAAACTTCCAACCGTACAAAGGCAAAATATGGTGACCTTGTTTGGTATTACACGATGAACAATCATAGGAAGTATCGTTATCCTACAGAGGCTGAAATCTTGTCTCTCCTTGATGATGCTAATGTGCAACCAGCTTACTGTTACACCGATAAGGGTACTACCGTATATGGTGCATACTACACAACTAATAATGGTAGTGCTTCTAATAGACTCAAGGCATTCCCTACAGGTGTAAGAGCATACGATAAATACAAGAATGTTACAGCACTTGTTCGTGCTAACATCGGCTTGTTCCTGCCTATCACAGGTAGAAGAGAGACACTTAATGCTCATATGGGTCTAAGAGATATGACATGGGGATCAGGTGCTTATGGACAATATCTGACTTCTAAGTCTTCAGGACTTCTCGTAACAAAACACTTTATGTTTGGTCCTACTAAGTGGGCTTATGAAAGTTCAGCTTTTAATAAAGGACTTGCTTCTGCCATCCGTCCTGTATTGGTTAGTGATGATGGTCAAGAGGATCCTGTTTACTCTGCATTTGCCAACATCAAATAAGGCAAGCACGCATCAAGGCTTTGTCTAAAGCCTAACAAGAATGTTCGGTTTATGCTTTTATACGCATAAAAGCAAGGCACTATAAGCCCCACCACATGCGGACGTCAGTCCTACTGTGGTGGGGTTTCCCGTTTTAACGCCCTGTACACATAGGGAGACAGGGTGAAAGAAGACAGAATAACAGAATAAGACTGGGGAGACTGAATAAGTGCGGACAGAATAACTGTGTAAGACGAAGGGTAAGAGAAGACTGATTAACAGAAGATTCAAAGCCAGATTGCGCGGAGCGTTTCTACAATCTTGGGACTGAATCTTGGGAGAGATGAGGGATGATTGGATAGTAAAAAATTCATTACAACTCTTCGACCCAATGGCCCTCTAACCAAGGATATTACATCCCCTATAACCGACTTTGTAATCTTCATAAAATCAGACTATTACGCATAGCGTTTAAGACTACGCCCTTCTTGCTTGTAGACTACGCCCTTCTTGCCTCAAGAAGGGCCTGTTCTTGAATGTAGAAGAGCCTTTTCTGGTTCTTCCGAAATATGGAGTGATACCTTTTGAGATTAGAACTTTGAAGATAGGTCACACAGAGCAAAGGAGAACACAGAGGTTTTATATAGCAGAAATCGTTAGGCATAGAGGCACCGTTGGTGCGTGGAGGAACAGAGGATATTTGCGAGTGTTATTAATGTTTGGTCTATTTCGCTTCAAAGCAATTGTTTGCAAGGTTTATTAAAATGTTTATTACCCAAGCTATTAGCAATAGCTATCAGCAATACTTACAATTCGAACGTAATTTGTGCCCTTTACAAAAGCTGATTGTGAAAAAAATAGACTAAAAGGTGAGTCTTCCCATGAGGTGAGAAGTAATCACGATCCCCCTGTAAAAACATTTGTTTATTGTGTACATTTCGTCTTAGTGTGTATGTTCTCTAATTTGCAATTCGTGTCATTTGTAGTTCTTTCAATCTAAATGTGTTTATTCTGTTTAAAACTTGATTATTCTGTCTTCTTCGATTGATCAAATGAATATTCT
>QWCW01000330.1_pt1 | contig 28288 bp, 22 predicted proteins | sample 1972691 | NCBI WGS metagenome assembly QWCW01 (sample SAMN09866698, study PRJNA288562) | Human oral metagenome isolate pre2_saliva, whole genome shotgun sequencing... | reverse complement strand
TACAAAGAAGAAGAAGTATTGCCGTTTCAAGAAGAGCGGTATTAAGTACATCGATTATAAGGATGGCGAGTTCTTGAAGAAGTTCCTCAATGAGCAGGGAAAGATTCTTCCTCGTCGTATTACAGGTACTTCTCTGAAGTATCAGCGTCGTGTGGCACAGGCTGTAAAGCGTGCTCGCCAGATTGCGCTTCTTCCTTATGTAACCGATTTGATGAAGTAAAAAGGAGGTCAATAGATGGAGATTATATTGAAAGAAGATATTATCGGTCTTGGATACAAGAACGATATCGTTAATGTAAAGAACGGCTATGGCCGTAACTACCTTATCCCAACTGGTAAGGGTGTCATCGCTTCTCCTTCTGCTAAGAAGCAGTTGGCTGAGAACTTGAAGCAGCAGGCTTCTAAGCTTGCAGCACTCAAGGCTGAGGCAGAGAAGAAGGCAGCTCAGTTGGAGGGTGTAGAGCTTGTTATCGCAACTAAGGTGTCTGCTACTGGCGTAACTTACGGTTCAGTGAACGCAGCTACTGTTGTTGAGGAACTCGCTAAGCGTGGTATTGAAATCGATCGTAAGATTGTTACAATGCGCGACATGAAGAAGGTTGGTATTTCTGAGGCTACTGTACACTTCCATAAGGAGGTTGAGGTGAAGGTTCCTGTAACTGTTGTTGCCGAGAATCAGCCAGCACCTGCTGTTGAGGAAGCTCCTGCAGAGCAGCCAGCAGAGGCTCCTGTAGCAGCTGAGGAGGAGACTCCAGCAGCTGAGTAATCCTAATGGCATTTTGCACTGTAAAGCAGTAATGTTAGATAATAATCCCTTTCACTTTCGGGTGGAGGGGATTTTTTAGTCATTATGAAACGAATTGTACTCACTGGCGGACCGTGCGCCGGAAAAACAACGGCCCTTGTCAAGATTATTGAACACTTCTCAAGTCTTGGTTATAAGGTGTTTATCATTCCTGAAGTACCAACGCTTTTCTCTCAAGCGGGTATGGATTATCTTACTAAAAATGCTGCTTTCTTCTATGAAGGAGAGAAGGCAACGTTGGAGATACAGCTTGCCTTGGAGGATAAGTTTACGCTTATGGCGGAGACAATAGACAAACCTACGATCATTGTTTGCGACCGTGGCACGATGGATATATCTGCTTATATGAAGCCGGAGATGTGGAAAGAGATAACAGCTGGGGTTGGAACAACATCTGAAAAACTCCGTGCTCGTTACGATGCAGTGCTCCATCTTGTTAGTGCAGCTGATGGTGCTGAGCAGTTCTATACCACTGCTAATAATGCTGAGCGTACAGAAGGGCTTGAGCTTGCACGTGAAATGGATAAGAAGGTCATTCAAGCTTGGTCGGAACATCCGCACTTGCGGGTTATTAACAACCACGAGAACTTCGATACTAAGATTAATCGTGTACTGCAAGATATCTCTAATGTCTTAGAAATTCCACAACAGGTTGTTGAAGAAAGAAAGTATATTGTTCGATTGACGGGCGTCATCCCTGATGCTATCGAGAGTGATATCACACAGACCTATCTCACTTCAGAACCTTGTAGTGAGGTCCGCTTGCGTCGTCGAACACTGAATGGTGTGTCTATCAACGTACGTACAACGAAGAAGACGTTGCCTAACAATGAGCAAGTTGTTACTGAACGTCAGATTGATAATAACCTTTATGAATCATTGATGCGCCAAGCTGACCCTTATCGTCAGTCTATTCATAAGATACGTAAGACCTTTATTTGGCGTGGTCAGTTCTTTGAGCTTGATACTTATCTTGCTCCTTGTTCTCATCTTCAGATATTGGAAACAAAGGGAATAGCAGACCATGAAGATGTTAACTTCCCTCCTTTTATTGAAGTAGTGGAGGACATCACGGGTAAGACGGAGTATTATAACTACAACTTAGCATTAAAGAAATAGGACTATAAGTAGGTGGATATCAAAGGATATCTTACTTGACTTGAAACATAAAGTAAATGCCGTAACACTCATCAAGCGTTACGGCATTTATATGTTTGGCCTTTATTCGTATTCGTTACTTCTTCTTTGCAGCCTTATCAGCCTTCTCCCAGTATTTCTTTCCAGCCTCTTTTAGTTTTGTTGTAAAGGCCATTGCGTCTGCAGCAGCTTGTGTTTCGTCAGCTTCTGAGGCGTATGCATGATGGAACCCCTTAACCTTGTTCCATTGACCACGTGTGAAGTCAGGTACCTCAACAGGAAGGTTACCATTGTCCATAGAGATAGATCCTAATTCAGCTAAGCAGCACCACTCTGCTAAATCATAAACATCGATATCTAATGGAAGACCATTCTGCAGGCAATAAACTAATCGTGAGTCCATGATAAAGTCCATTCCACCATGTCCACCAACCTCTTTTGCTTGCTTTTCATACTTTGCAACGATAGGACTCTCATACTTCTTTATCAACGCCTCGGTGTCGGCCTTTGAGAGATAAGAGTGTCCTGAGAGATTGTCAGAAGAAGGAGTAATACCAGAACTCTTCAATTCGTCGGCTGATAAAGCATATCCTTCGAAAGGATACTTATTAGCAAATCCCTTTGTACCAGTGAGCTGATACATACGATTATAAGGTTGTGGCGTCATTACGTTATGGTGTATTTCGATGACTTTCCCGTTCTCTGTGCTGATAAGGGTAGTCGTTTGGTCACCATTACGGAACTCATTACAAGGCTCACCTGTCATCTTCTCCACTTGTTTCTTACCATTGACAGACTTGGTATCCATAGCTACCAAGGTCTTCATCTTGTCTCCTCTGTGGATATTCAACACCTGAGCAATAGGACCTAAGCCGTGAGTAGCATAGATGTCACCACGGAACTTCTGGTTATAATCAAGTCTCCAGCCAAGTTTGTCTTGTGCATCTTTCTTCCAATAAGCATCCCAGAACTTGGATAACTCATGGCGATAAGCACCTTGAACATAAAGGACTTCACCAAAGACATTCTTCTGTGCCATGTTTAATGAGTTCAATTCGAAGAAGTCATAACAGCAGTTCTCAAGCATCATACAGTGTAGACGCTTCTTCTCTGATAGGTTAATAAGCTCCCAAATCTCGTGGAGATTCATTGCAGCAGGCACTTCTACGGCAACATGTTTACCGTTATTCATAGCCTCTTTGGCTACGAGGAAGTGGTGTTTCCAGTCTGGTGCAATATATACAAGGTCGATGTCCTTACGCTTACATAAGGCCTTATATCCATCCTCACCAGAATAGATGTCGGCAGCTGGCATGCTTGCTTTGCGTAGATACTCCTGACATCTTTCTGCTCTGTCACGCTCGTAGTCGCATAACGCCATTACTTGTATGCCCGGAATATGAGTCCAACGTTCTACAGCGTCGTGCCCACGCATTCCTAAACCTACGAATGCTACGCGTACAACCTTCATCTTAGGTGTAGCCAAGTTGAGCGCACTCTCCTGTCCTGCAGGACGTTCTGGTACTTCTGTTACAGCTTTTCCATTGACGACTTTGTATGGCCAATTGAATTGAGCCGATACCGTTGAGGGTAAGAGTAAGCTGCCAAGAATGAACGCTGCAGCTAATGTTCTTTTAATACTCATGTTGTTTTTAGTTATTTATTTATTGGTATATTCGAATTCAATTCTCGAATGATTCGGTAGGCAAAGTTACTAAAAAATATTTGAACAAAGGAGGTTAAGCGTTCTAATTTTCCCTTTTCAATGGTGGTGAAAACCAATGATTCAAACAGTTTGGTTGGTTAATAATCACATTGACAAGCTACGATAATGATTTATAAGTTCGTGAAAGAAATTATTTTTCTTCATGAAAATAAATATTTCTTATCGTGAAGATAAATATTTCTGTTCATGAAAATAATTTGAAGATGAGTGTTCTCTGTCCTTCAATTCGGGCAGATTTAGAAGCTTAATAGCCAAGTACACTACCTTATTAAGCGTCTAATTGGACCCTGCAAAACGATGAGAGATAACCCACAATACGATGAAAGAGATGTCATTAAACAATGAAAGGGAAGTTATTGAACGATGAAAGAGATGTTGATAAACAATAAAAGGGACCCCTATCGACATAGAAGTCCCTTATTGTAATGTCTTTATTCAACCTTTATCCTTCACGTCTCATCTGTTCAATCAGTTCTTTCTGACGGTCTGTGAGATGGTCTGGAAGTTTCACGTTGTAGGTGATGATAAGGTCGCCGAAGGTGCCATCGCCACGGTCGTAACCCTTGCCACGCAGACGCACCTTGGTTCCGCCTTGTGTAAGAGGCTTTACCTTCAGTTTTAGTTTCTGCCCTCCTGACAATTGGATGATAACCTCACCACCTAATAAAGCGGTGTAAAGGTCGATACCAACAGTAGCCTCCATTTGTCCTGTAGGACGTTGGCTTTGTGCTCTACCAGTGTTGAAACCAGATGAGCGACGGCGTCCTCCGCCTCCGAAGAGGTCTTGGAAGAAGCTACTAAAGCCACCACCTCCATTTCCAAAGCTACTGAAATCGAATCCACCAAACGGGTTTCCTCCACCTTGAGAACCTTGAGCACCACCGAATCCACCAGCATTCTCGTAGGCTTCAGCATTACGCCATTGTTCGCCATACTTGTCATACTTCGCTCGCTTCTCAGGGTCGCCAATAACCTCAAAAGCCTCACTCAAAGCCTGAAATTTAGCCTTAGCCTTAGGGTCATTAGGGTGTAAGTCTGGATGAAACTGTTTTGCTCTCTTTCTATATGCTGCTCGAACATCCTTTTGTGGGATGTTTCGATCAACGCCAAGTATCTTATAATAATCTATAAATGCCATAATATATCCTCCTAAATAATGTCTTATAACTTTATTGTATATAAGGCAAAAAGCGTGCCATTAGTCCATTCTGTCGCGGTAATCTTCGTAAGTATAATTGCGCAGAACCTCCAGTTCGTTGTCTGTATGGAGTAAAGCAATGGCAGGATGACTAATACCATTAAACATCGTTGTCTTGACTGTTGTATAGTGAAGCATATCTTCAAAGATGATATTCTCGCCTACCTGCAGTGCATGGTCAAAGGTCCATGACCCCATCCAGTCACCACTTAGACAGCTATTAGCCCCCAGTCGGTAGGTTGTCTCACCCTTTGCAGTGCCATCCTCGTCAGTAAGTGTAGCATTGCGGACGGCTGGGTGATATGGCATCTCAAGACAATCGGGCATGTGACAAGAGAAGCTAACGTTAAGGATAGCGGTTTTGATATTGTTATCTTCAACTATATCGACTACTTGTGCAACCAGTGGACCAGTCTGCCAGGCAAAGGCACTACCAGGCTCGAGGATGACTTTAATCCATGGGTATTGTTTTCTAAAGCCTTTCAGAAGATGTATTAGTAGTTTGACATCATAGTCTTTGCGGGTCATAAGGTGTCCACCACCAAAGTTAATCCACTTAATTTGTGGGAACCAGTTGGCGAATTTCTCCTCGATATGAGCCAATGTACGCTCGAAGACATCGCTACCACTCTCACAATGACAGTGAACATGGAACCCATCTACGTCCTCTGGGAGTGTTTCCGGGAGTTTGTCGGATGATATACCAAACCGAGTACCCGGTGCACAAGGGTTATAAATCAATGTCTCAACCTCAGAGTATTCTGGATTAACACGTAAACCAAAACTTAGTTTACTGTTTACCATCTTCGCACGAACGTGATAACGCTCGTATTGAGTGATTGAGTTGAAGACAAGATGCGATGAACAACGAGCAATATCGTCAATTTCATAGTCGGTATAGCCCGGAGAGAAGGTATGTGTAGGTGCTCCAAACTCTTCAAAACCTAATCGAGCTTCAAAGAGAGAAGAGGCCGTTGTAGCCTTGATATACTCACGAAAGATAGGGAACGTACGCCATAGTGCGTATGCCTTAAAAGCAAGAATAATCTCAACATCAGCCTCTTTAGCCACGTGAGCGATAGTTTCTAAGTTCTTTCTAAGTCTCGCCTCCTCCAGTACATACATCGGGCGGGAGAGTTCAGCGTATGTTAATGGATTTATTTTCATGCTGCAAATATAAGGAAAAATTTGCAGTTATGGGAAATAATCTCTACCTTTGCAATACAAAACAGAGTAAAAGCATGAAACTGGTCATCATGACTAAGTCCACGTTCTTTGTGGAAGAAGATAAGATTATAAGTTTGCTTTTCGAGGAAGGACTTGATAGTCTTCATATCTCGAAGGCAGATAATTCCTCACTTTATTGGGAACGTCTTCTTTCTCTTTTGCCTTCTGAATATCATAGAAAAGTCACAGTTCACCAGCATTTTGACATGAAGAATGAGTTTTCTCTGGGTGGTATCCATCTTGATGACTCATCTGTAGCTGTGCCACGGGGGTATCGCGGCACTTTAAGTAGGACTTGTGATGACGTGATGCAACTGAAGGCTATAACAAAGCAGTCTGACTACGTCTTTCTGAAGAACATCCATCAACCTCGTGAGCAGTCGTCACATGACGAGCATGTTCTTTCCGACCTTGAGTTAGACGAGGCATATAGACAGGGCCTATTGGGGCGACGTGTCTATGCAATGGGAGGTGTGACGATAGACGATCTGCCCATTTTACGTGAGCTTGACTTTGGTGGCGTGGTGATAAGGAACGACCTTTGGGACAAGTTCTGTATCCATAATGAACAGGACTTCAAGCCCATCATTGATTATTTTCGTAAACTACGTGCCCTCTGTTAGTGGTTACAAGACTTATAAGAGATTTCTACGTTATCAATATAAACAACTAAAAGAAATGAGTGAAAATAACTCTTTTTTGGTATTCTCAGGTACAAAGACGAGATACCTTGCTGAGAAGATCTGCGCCAGCCTTGGCTGTCCGCTTGGCAACTTGGTGATGACCCGTTTCTCAGACGGGGAATTTGTCGTTTCCTACGAGCAGAGTATTCGCGGTAAGGATGTCTTCCTTGTGCAAAGTACTTTCCCTAACTCCGACAACCTCATGGAGCTCCTTTTGATGATAGATGCGGCAAAGCGTGCTTCTGCTCGTCATATCATCGCTGTCATGCCTTACTTTGGTTGGGCACGTCAGGACCGTAAGGACAAGCCACGTGTCAGCATTGGTGCAAAGTTAGTAGCAGACTTGTTGAGTGTTGCTGGTATCGATCGTCTGATTACAATGGACTTACATGCAGATCAGATTCAGGGCTTCTTCAATGTTCCTGTCGACCATCTCTATGCCAGTGGTGTGCTGCTTCCTTATGTTCAGGGCCTTCACTTGAAGGATCTTGTTATCGCAAGTCCTGATGTAGGTGGCTCAAAGCGTGCTAACACATACGCTAAGTATCTTGGTTGTCCGCTCGTTCTCTGTAATAAGACACGTGCACGTGCTAATGTTGTAGACACAATTCAGATTATTGGTGATGTGAAAGACAAGAACGTTATCATTGTTGATGACATGGTAGATACGGCTGGTACGATTACTAAGGCAGCTGATGTTATGAAGGAGGCTGGTGCAAAGAGTGTTCGTGCCATTGCTTCTCACTGTGTGATGAGTGGTCCTGCTACTGAGCGTGTAGAGGCTTCTTCTTTGGAGGAGATGGTCTTTACAGATTCTATCCCATATACAGCTCGTTGCTCAAAGGTTAAGCAGATTTCTGTAGCCGACATGTTTGCTGAGACAATTCAGCGTGTGTTGAACAATGAGAGTATCTCAAGCCAGTACCTTATATAATAAGGTGTAAGGTAGCATATAAGTCTTTCCTTAAAGGACATATTATAGATGTTGGAATATACCGAGCGTATGTTCCAACATTTTTATGCCTATCTGTATGCTATTGTAAGTATCTATTATTTCGCGATGAATAAAAACCTAAAAAAGTTTTGTTGTGTACGCAAACAGTCGTACCTTTGCATCGTCAAAAGACAAATAATAGATTGTTTAGGTTAGTAGTAATAGATTTAGGTTTTTAGTTATTATTTAAGGTAGAACAAAGGAGATTGTTCAGGTTTCAACTAAATAGGTTTAGTTAAAGGTAATAATAAAGATTGATTAAAGGATAATTATGATGCGAGATGATTGGTGAACGCCGTGAGGCGCGAACCAAAAGTCAAGCTCAAACATTCCACTGGAAGGTGGATGCTAAAGGGCACAGCAGATTAATGCTGTGCCCTTTAGTTCTATATATACATTCATTTATTTCGAACTATACAATCTATGACAATACTGATAATTATTTCCTTGGAGGGTGATGGTGCTGTGGTAGACCGAAGAGAGTAGGGGAGTTTGCAATAATGATAAGTATTTTCTTTGCTTATCATATATATGTATAACATTTCTTTACATACGCTTGTTATTTTGTTTATGATGTCTTATAGTCCAATTCGCTCTGTTTTGATATTTATAATCAACTCCTTTTACCTTGAGGAAGATACTTTCAAATATTAGAACAGAAATGGCTTCTAATGAAAGTCAAACTCTTGCTATTTATACGAAAATAGTTTTATTTTCTTTTGCTGTCACTTTTAACATTTTGTGTAACCATACTGTAAACTAAAGAGTTAGGTTGTAATTTTGCATGACAGTAATGACAGCAACTTTATTTTTTGGTATTTATGCTTTCTTGTCGACATACAGAAACAGCGTGTGTAGAGACTATCAAATAGCATGAAAAACTCAAGAAGCAACAACGAAAGAAAGTTGAATGTTATAGCTAAGATTAGTTATACCAGTTGACAAGGTGGTTGAGTCATGATTGTGGGGTGATATAACAACGATTTTAACGTTTGCAAAATGAGTGCAGGATGTTATCTTATCTTTGCCTGAGTACCATCATAGTGAGAGAGAATTTGAGGAAAGGAGGAATAATAGCTTAGCAAAGTTAGTCGCAAAGATATTATTGTAAATTGTTTTCAAGTGTCTCGATTCTAAGACTTGCCCTTCAAGCATCAAGAAGACGCTCTTCTACTTCCAAGAACATGCCCTTCTTGTATGTTGAAGACGCCCTTCTTAGGCCAAGAAAGGCCTCTTCTTCTACATGGCCTATAACTTTCTGGTTTCTTGAAGATTACGAGCTTAATGATTACGCATATACATCTATTTTACAGACAAGCTATTCTTTGTGTTTTGTCATGATATTTCACAACGATGTAAACTGCTTAGATGATACAAAAACTACGTCCCCTACGCATATTCATGTGCACGGATATAACGATTAAAAAGCTCAAAACAGATAGAATTATGAGTTGTGCAAATTACATGAACATGCGTTGTATATAGAGCGATGGACAGTCCCCCGTGTGTCTATCTCGTGTGTAGAATAGGGGGTAAGGAACCTCCCTCTTATGGACTATCTTGGCGTTCAAATCCCTTGCCAATCGGAGAAAGGATAGAAGATAGGCTTGTCATCTGAAACAGAGGTCGAACGTTAGAAAGGCAATAAGGTATGTTCTCCTTCACAACTCATTTTGCGAAGCATTTTAATTCATCTTTCAGAAGAACATTAAAAAAGCTTCATAAATTTGTTATTTTCACTTGAAATCGGTATCTTTGCATATAGGTTATTTTAATTATAACAATCTAAAATCGCACAACGTGAGACATAATTATATCGTCATATTATTTCTATTCATATCTACTTGCCTCTATGCTCAGGATATAGAGACGGGTTCGTGTACGACAAAGGACGGCGGACAGTATCATGGACAGATGTTTCGTGGGAAGCCAAATGGTAAAGGTAAGACCACATACAAGAAAGGTGATGTCTATGAAGGAGAGTATATGAAAGGCATGCGACATGGAGAAGGGACCTATACCTTCGCTGATGGAGAGAAATATAAGGGTCAGTGGTTCCAAGACCAACAGCATGGACAGGGCGTTTACTACTTTGCTAACGGCAATCGTTACGATGGTCTGTGGTATAAAGACTATCAGCAAGGACAGGGCACAATGTATTACTACAATGGTGATAAGTATGTTGGCAACTGGGAACATGATAAGCGTAGCGGGCAAGGAAAGTACATCTTTGCGAATGGAGCCTACTATGAAGGGACATGGAAAGACGATATGAAGAACGGATACGGCAGTTTCAGATGGCCTGACCACTCTTCTTTTACTGGTAACTGGGTGAATAATCTCAAGGAGGGAAAAGGACTTTATATCTATGCCGATGGTGATGAATATAACGGTGATTGGAAGAATGACTTGCAGAATGGTAAAGGCATCTATAAATTCAAGGATGGTGAGAGCTATGATGGAGAGTATTTAGATGGCGAGCGGACTGGTCAAGGAATCTTTCGATATAAGAATGGTGACCAGTATTCTGGCCATTTCTTAAAAGGACAGAAGTCGGGTTATGGTACGATGTCATGGCGAAATGGTGACATCTACACTGGCTACTGGGAGAGAGATATGCAGAACGGACAAGGCAAACTGACCAAGAAGAATAAGGATGTCTATGAAGGGCAGTTCCGCAACGGACTGTTAGAAGGACTTATCATCATCCACTATGCTGATGGAAGTAAGTTCCGTGGAAGCTACCATAATGGTAAGCGTAATGGCACAGCCGTAGAGGAGTCTGCCTCAGGGGTGCGCTTTGAAGGTAACTATCGAGATGACTGTCGTGATGGAAAGTTCATTGAACGTGATAAAAACGGGAATGTTACAGCAAGCGGTTATTACGAGAATGGAAAGCGATATACTAATTAGTCTTTACATAATATAACAACAACATAAAGCTATTCTACTATGGTAACAAAGAAAACCAGCACTAAGAAGGCTTCAGAGAAGAAGACTTCTGCCAGAATAACAAAGGCGAAGGAACCAGCACATATCGGACTTGTGAAGAACGATTCTTATCTGGCTCCATACGAGGATGCTATCCGTGGACGCCACGAACATGCCCTCTGGAAAATGAATCAGCTCACACAGGATGGTAAGCTGTCGCTTTCTGATTTCGCAAATGGCTACAATTATTACGGACTACACCGTACAAAGGATGGTTGGGTGTTCCGTGAATGGGCGCCAAATGCGACCGAAATCTTCCTCATTGGCGATTTTAATGATTGGAAGGAGCAAGAGGCCTACCAGTGTCAACGATTGGAAGGAACAGGAAACTGGGAACTTATACTCCCTGAAGACGCCTTACAACACGGTCAGTACTATAAGATGCGAGTTCATTGGCAAGGAGGTGAGGGCGAGCGTATCCCTGCTTGGGCACAACGAGTTGTTCAAGACGATGCGACGAAAATCTTCTCAGCACAGGTATGGGCGCCTAAGAAGCCATTTGTTTGGAAGAAGAAGACCTTCAAACCACAGACTTCTCCACTCTTGATCTATGAGTGCCACATCGGAATGGCACAGGATGAAGAGAAGGTAGGGACCTATAATGAGTTTCGTGAGAAAGTGTTGCCACGTATTATCAAGGATGGTTACAATGCTATTCAGATTATGGCAATACAGGAGCATCCCTACTATGGCAGCTTTGGTTACCATGTTAGCTCTTTCTTTGCGGCCAGTTCACGCTTCGGAAGTCCCGAGGACTTGAAGGCACTTATCGATGAGGCGCATAAGAATGGGGTTGCTGTTATCATGGACATAGTACACTCTCATGCCGTTAAGAACGAGGTGGAAGGATTAGGTAACTTAGCCGGTGACCCTAATCAATACTTCTATCCAGGTGAACGTCATGAGCATCCAGCATGGGACTCTCTATGCTTTGACTATGGTAAAGACGAGGTTCTACACTTCCTTTTGTCTAATTGTAAGTATTGGTTGGAGGAATACCACTTTGATGGTTTCCGCTTTGATGGTGTCACGTCAATGCTTTATTATAGTCATGGCTTAGGTGAGGCTTTCTGCAACTATGCCGACTACTTTAATGGTCATCAGGATGATAATGCTATTTGTTATCTGACCTTAGCCAACTGTCTTATCCATGAAGTCAATAAGAATGCAGTAACTATAGCAGAGGAGGTATCTGGTATGCCGGGTCTTGCCGCTAAGTTCAAAGATGGCGGATATGGCTTTGACTATCGTATGGCCATGAACATTCCAGACTATTGGATAAAGACTATTAAGGAGTTGCCTGACGAGTCTTGGAAGCCATCTTCTATCTTCTGGGAGATAAAAAATCGCCGTTCTGATGAAAAGACTATCTCTTATTGCGAGTCACACGACCAAGCCTTAGTAGGCGATAAGACTATCATCTTCCGTTTGGTAGACGCTGATATGTATTGGCATTTCCGTAAGGGAGACGAGACAGAGATGGTTCATCGTGGTATAGCATTGCATAAGATGATACGCCTTGCGACGTTAGCTGCGATCAATGGTGGCTATCTGAACTTTATGGGAAATGAGTTTGGACATCCAGAGTGGATAGACTTCCCACGTGAAGGAAACGGATGGAGCTATAAGTATGCACGCCGACAATGGAACTTAGTAGACAATAAAGAGCTGTGTTATCACTTCCTTGGCGACTTCGATCAGAGGATGTTAGAGGTGGTGAAGAGCGAGAAGAAATTCAACGAGACGCCAGTTCAAGAGATATGGCACAATGATGGCGACCAGATCTTAGCCTTTAGTAGAGGCGAGCTAATCTTTGTCTTCAACTTCTCTCCTACTCGTTCCTTCTATGATTATGGTTTCTTGGTACCTGAAGGCTCTTATAATGTAGTCTTAAACACGGATGCTAAGGAGTATGGTGGCAATGGTTTTGCTGATGATACAGTTGAGCATTTCACGAATGCCGACCCTCTTTATGAGAAAGATCACAAAGGTTGGCTTAAACTCTACATACCAGCACGCAGCGCTGTAGTGTTGAGAAAGAAGTAAATTACGCATGATGGAGAGTAAGTTTATGCGTGCTATCTGCACGATACTATTTTGTTCATTCACCTTCTGTTTCCTGTTCTTCTATCAAGCAGACGTGATGACAGTAGTACAACATTTGGCTTCTGGGAGGCAGACCTTCTATAATCCATTGTTAGGAGCAGTGCTGATAACAGCTACGTTGAAGCTTCTTCAGGTAGGAATTAGCTCTTTGGCTAAGTTAAGCAAGCGTGGCTTCGCCTTGACTTACTTTCCATCTTTTCTTATACTAACGATTATCTCCGACTTACGTCCTACGGTTGATGGTGTTACATTTGGTAACTGGCTGTGGGCAACACCGTTATTAATCATCGTTTATGTCTTTGTTTTGATCTCTGTAAAGCGTTTTGAACCTTACGAACCAGAACAGCGTAGCTTCGGACCCTTCTCAGAGATGATATGGATTAGCCTTCTTCTATTCCTTTTCTACTTCTTGTTTACAGGACTTCTTAGCAATAATGATAGGTATTTCCATCAGCGGGCTAAGGTGGAGGCCTTGATAGATAAGCGGGATTATGCAGGTGCTTTAAATGTTGTACGTACCATGCCTCATACCGACTCGGTCACTTCCATGCTAACAGTCTATGCTGTTGCACGAAGAGGACAGCTGGCCGATAGTCTCTTCTATTACCCTCTTGAGGGTGGTGCACGCACTTTACGTCCAGGGAAGGTTCATTCGTGGTTGCAGCCTGATAGCGTCCTTTACAAGGTGACCCGTAACTCTGCTAACTATCAGTTGACAGGCTTCTTGTTGGATCGTAACCTATCTGAATTTGCCCGCTACCTACCAGAGTATTACCCAGCCGACAGTCTTCGTCCTCGTTATTATAAAGAGGCTATGAAAATATTGCTGCTCAAGAAGCAAGGACTAAGACTTGTTCCGCCTTATAAGAAAGGAAGTTATGCAAGTTACTATTATGCCAAGTAGCTTTCTTTTGCAGCTTTAATAAGAGTTGATACCTCGTTTTCTTTCGTGGTATCGGTGCTGATGTCTTAACTCCTTTCACTCCCCCTTCACTCCTTAACTCCTCATCCCTTTGTCAATTATTTTCGCCCCTCTTGAAGATAGTACATGCTTTTCATGGGTTAAGAAGAGGCCCTTCAACGTTCAAGAACATGCCCTTCTTGGGTTAAGAAGATGCCCTTCTTGAAGCAAGAAAGGCGTCTTCTTTGATGCTGTATGTAACCTTTTGATTTCTTGAAAGTTATAAACTTGCTTTTAAGAAACGTTATACTCCTGTGTTGAGGTTGTTTAACTCGTTGTGATGTAATGATTTTTCGTATTCTTGTTGATTTCCTCTAAGAGTGGATTGATAGCTGAGGTGTTTCTATAGAATATGCTGATAGAGATAGAGGGGCATATTCTTTCTCACAGAGTAACGGAGGTTTTTACATGTAGGTAGAACTCAAAGTGTGGTGGATACGGCCTTCTCTCTATACGAATGGGATAGAGGGTAAGCATGAGGAGCCCCCTATAAGAGAGATTAGCAATTGACGTTAAGACAATAAGGAATGCTCGACATATCGCTCAAAAAGACGGATGAATATAAATATTAAGTAGTGTTTTTGCGTAAATCTCTGCTCTCTGTGACTAATTTTATGCATATATTCTACTTTAAAAGTTTATTGACTAAATGTACTTTATGCTATACTGAACGTGTATATATGTCTATCAATGGAGAAATAGAGGCCTTTGACGGTTCATTAAGTTGGCTTTTTTTCTTTTATTTTACTTTCCTTTTATTTATTTTTTATTTATCTTTGCATCGATAAATACTATTTACCATGTTGAAAACAAGGTCGTTTTTGGCTGCTGTCCTCTTGTAATAGAGAGGGAGAGGACCAACTTTAACCTTAAAAAATATAATACAAATCTTTACCAACTATGGCCAAGAAACTCATCTTTTCATGTCTAATGCTACTGTTCCCAATATCCATTCTGGCACAGAAGTCTGTTCTCTTTGATTTCACGAAGTATTCTGAAAGTGAAAAAGTGCCCAGTAGAATTGAGAGGGAAGGGATTGTGTTGGAGTTTCGTTTTGATTCAGAACAGAATAACACATTAAAGTGTAAGAAAAAGGGTAGGTCTTCTTCTTTACAACTTAATAATCATACTTATTTTACAATAGAAGGTATTAGCTGTGAGATTACGGCTGTAACTATTTTTATAGTTGACTGTCCAGGCCGTTTTAAGGTCTTCGGTGATGATAGTGAGATAAATTGTAAAAAGGTAAATAGCAAAGGAGAGGAGTTTTTTAAGCAGGATTGGGAGGTTAATAAGCAAAGTATTACCTTCGTTCATGCAACCACTATGAGTAGTTCCATTAAGTCCATAAAAGTCACTTATGAGCCAGTCAAACCTATAGAACCTACTGAGAATACGGTCTCTATCGACATCTCTGCAGCCAAGCGAGCTACTTTTTATTATGGTAAGAAATCGTTTGTTATTCCTAAAGGAGTCATAGCACGAACGTATAAGATTGTTGATAACGTTCTTTCAGTGAGTAAGACGTATCAAGAGAATGATGTCCTTCCGAGTGGTACGGCTGTCGTTTTAGAAGCAGAGGAGGGTAATTACCTTTTCAAGGAGACGACTAAAGAAGGCGAAGGAGATGCTTTAAATGCCTTACGAGGCTTTGATGTGGAGACTGAAACGACTGGGGGCACATTGTATTATGTCTTTGCTAAGGGCAGTAATGGCGTAGGCTTTTATTGGAATAAGCCTGATGGCAAGGCTTTTCTGACGAAGGCTCATAAAGCTTACCTCGTCTACACGCCAACAGTAGCTACACAAGCAAAGTCTAATTTCACCTTTGATATACCTTTAGTAATCAATTCCACCACGGTAAATGATGATGTTCACCAGTGCTGTCCAATCTATAATCTTGCAGGGCAACAGGTTAGTAAGGACTATAAAGGTATTATAATCGTTGGTGGAAAGAAATACTTAAATCGATAAACGACTTTGTTATATACTCCTTTTGACAACTTAAAGCAATTGAATATGAAAACATATATTAAGCCCTTAATAACAGTTTATTATGTATCCTCACGTTCTTTCTTGTTAGGAAGTTCGCAAACAAGAGCGGGGAGTACCACATTGAGAGGTGAACAAGGTGAAGTGCATAATCAATATGAAGGAGATCAGAACCAATTGGCAAAGGGCTTTTCCTTCCCAGACTTAGGTTTAGACGATTCCTTCCCAGCGTGGGATGATTAATACAGAACGACCATAACTTAACTTAAAAAATAACTAATATGAAAAAACAAGTAGCATGGATTTGGCTTTTAGTATGTATATTTGCATTAGCCGCATGTGAGAAACCAGTGTTAGACAATGGCGATGAGGGGACAAAGTCGCATAACTCAAAGAACAAGTTAACCAGAGTTGTGCGTATTCATCCTAAGGAGTTGCATATCGAAACATTTGAGGATGCGATGGGCGCAAAGCCTCAACCGTTTAGTAGAGGTGTCACTGGTGAAACGAAGAAGAAGTTTTATGCTGTCAATGTGTACGAGAAGAAGCCCAATGAAGAGGCGTATTCTATGTATGCCTACGGACTGTTTACCAATGCTTCAAAGATTGCTTTGAAGATGAATGTAGAGAACCTTTACAAGGTAGAGTGCCTGATTGTAGAGGAAGGAGATGATAGAATATTCTTGAAGGATGGCGAGTATCTTGCTCCTTTCTTGCATGGAACGGATAAGGGAACACGGTTAACAAATAGCTTTGTGTTATCTAAAGAGGAGAATCTTAATGGTCTGACAAAAGGTGAAACAGCCATTGCCGACGGTCGAACGATACTTTATCCACGTATTACGAAGCTGTATGCTACAATCGACTCCTTTAGTCCTAAGGCAACAAAAGACCTGACACTCGATATGAGACGGTCGGTGTTTGGTTTGCATTTTAAGGTGACACCGCCCGATGAAGGTAAACTTGTTGTCAACTATGTAGGCTGGGGTATCCCTCTGACAAAGGACAGTCCGATGTATGACAATAGGGCTGTTTATTCCTTCTATGACGTGGTGAATGGGACTAAAGATGGTTATCAAACGACAATAGACCTTCGTGTTTCATGGACGAAGGACGATGGGACGGTGGAGAAAGAGCAAAAGCAGCTCACCATTAAGCGTAATGTTATGTCGGTAATAGATATAAGTGTGGAAGGAAAGAAGCCTCAAGGCTTTACGTTCCATGAGGAGTCTGGCGACATGGAGACCGAAAATACGGTTTGGAAACTGGTGTTATAAGGCTGGCTATTGAATACTGAGAAAGGGACATACAACGCCGTATGCCCCTCTTCTTGTTGGTATATAAACAATCTAATATTATATGTTAGCAATGCTCATGATATTGGCGAACACACCAGCAGCAGTCACTGACGCACCAGCACCATAGCCCTGAATCTGCATAGGATACTCCTTGTATCGGTCGGTTGTTAGTAGAACGATGTTGTTAGAACCCTCAAGGTTATAGAAAGGATGGCTTGAATCGACCTCTTTCAGAGCAACATTAGTCTTGCCATGGTCCATCGTTGCGACGAAACGCCAGCGTTTACCTTCCTCAGCAAGTTTCTCTCGACGCTGCTCGAAGTTGGCATCAAGCTCAGGAAGACGCTTCCAAAAGTCTTCTACAGAACCTTGGAAATAATCATTAGGGACGAAGAGGTGCTTCTCAACATCCTCCTGTTCTACCTTGTAGCCAGCCTCACGTGTAAGGATAACTAACTTGCGAACGACATCCTTCCCACTAAGGTCAATACGTGGGTCGGGCTCACTATAGCCCTGCTCTTTGGCTCGTTTAACGGTCTCAGAGAAGGGAGTCTCGGATCCAATCTCATTGAAGATAAAGTTAAGCGTACCAGACAGTACGGCCTCAATTTTCAGTATCTTATCCCCCGAATTACGTAGGTCATTGATCGTACCAATGATAGGCAGGCCAGCACCTACGTTCGTTTCAAAGCGGAACTTGACACCACGTTGTATGGCAGTCTGCTTTAAGTGATAGTAATCCTCGTACTTTCCAGATGCTGCAATCTTGTTGGCTGCTATGACAGAGATATTATTCTCCAATAAAGACTGGTAGAGTGCAGCCACGTCTTGGGAGGCAGTACAATCCACAAATACCGAGTTGAAGATATTCATCTGTAGTATTACGTCACGCAAATGTTCTGGGTTTGACGGCTCACTCGCCTTGAGTTCCTCTCGATAGTTATCTAAGTTTAATCCGTCACGATTGAAGATAGCATTCTTAGAGGAGGCGATACCCACCACCTTTAACTTTAAGTTAGAGTTTTGCTTTAACTCTTCATACTGGCTCTTAATCTGTTCGATGAGCATACCACCTACTGTTCCGACACCGCATATAAAGAGGTTAAGCACCTTATACTCCGACAAGAAGAGTGAATCATGAAGTACATTCAGTGCTTTCCTTAGGTCAGTTCCCTTCACAACGAAGGAGATGTTCATCTCTGACGCACCTTGTGCAATAGCAATAATACTGATACCTGAACGTCCAAGAACCTCAAATAGCTTACCACTGATGCCTGGTGTTCGCCGCATGTTCTCGCCTACGATGGCCACAGTGGCAAGTCCACTCTCAGCATGCATAGGGAACATACGACCATCTTCTATCTCAAGTCGGAACTCTTCATTGAGTACTCTCACAGCATTGTCAGCATCTTCATCTTTCACACCGATAGAGGTGTTGTTCTCTGAAGCAGCCTGTGACACAAGGAAGACACTGATACCATTGTTGGCAAGAGAACTAAAGATACGTCGGTTGACACCAACGACACCCACCATAGAAAGGCCCGTCACGGTGATGACCGTCGTACCTTTTATAGATGACAAACCCTTGATAGGCTTTTGATTGTTCTCAACGTGAGATTTAATAATCGTACCTTTCCCGTCAGGATTAAAGGTGTTTTTCACCTTAATCGGTATGTTCTTCACGCAGACAGGGTATATCGTTGGAGGATAGACAACCTTTGCACCAAAGTTACAAAGCTCCATAGCCTCTGCGTATGACAGTTCATTGATGGTATATGCACTCTTGATAACACGTGGATCGGCCGTCATAAAGCCGTCAACATCCGTCCATATCTCCAACACCTCAGCATTGAGAGAGGCAGCGAGGATAGACGCTGTATAGTCACTTCCACCACGTCCAAGATTGGTGATATCGCCAGAGTCGCGGTCTTGTGCTATGAAACCAGGTACAAGAGAGATACGAGGAAGGTCAGAGAAAGTATCTAAAACAAGTTTGTTGGTTAGCTCTGAATCGAGACTTCTCTTGCCCTGCTTCTCTTCTGTCTTTATGAACTTACGTGAGTCAAACCACTTCGCTCCACGGATGAGCGTAGCTACTATTCTCGAACTAAGGCGTTCGCCATAGCTAACAATAGTATCCTCAGTCTTATGACTAAGGTCGTGGATTAAGAAAACACCATAATAGATAGACTGTAGTTGTTCAAAGAGACTATCCACGTTGTTGAATAGACTCTCACGGTCATGAGGGTCGGTAATAATCGCATCAATCATCTTGTGATGTCGTGCAACAATAGAATCGAACTCACTTCTCCACCTTTCATCCCCCTTCAAGGCAAGCTGAGAGGTAGCAATAAGCTGATCTGTTATACCCCCTAAGGCACTTACAACCACAATAATCGGTTGATGTTTAGCCTCTTTCTCGACAATCTTTTGCAGGCTTAGAATACTCGCAACAGAACCTACGGACGTTCCACCAAACTTTAATACTTTCATTTCTGATATTCTATTTGTTATTATTTAGCATCCCCTTAACAATGGGGGAGGTGCGAAACTTAGCCACAAAAATAATAAGAAATATTGCAATAGCCAACGAATATCTCGATATATTTGATTAAATTTGCGTCAAAAAGAAGAAGTAATACTATATATGACAGAGGAATATCAGCTACGTGTTTTGCCCCAGATTGCCTATAATGAAAACAACATGAAGGCATATCTTGCTAAGGAGAAGGGACTGGACGAGCGTACCATTTATCGTGTTCGGGTGTTGAAGCGTTCTATTGATGCGCGTCATCGTGACATCTACGTAAATCTGAAAGTGCGTGTCTATATCAACGAGTTTCCGCAAGACGACCCCTATATAAAGACTGTATACCAAGACGTAAGTAGCCGTCCTTCGGTCATTGTGGTAGGTGCAGGCCCAGCTGGTCTGTTCTCTTCTCTGAAACTGATAGAATTAGGCTTGCGTCCAATCGTCCTCGAACGAGGAAAGAATGTGCGTGATCGTAAGTTAGACATGGCCCTGATATCAAAGACGCAAGAGGTTGATCCTGAGTCGAATTACTGCTTTGGTGAAGGTGGAGCAGGAGCCTATTCGGATGGAAAACTCTATACAAGAAGTAAGAAGCGTGGCCCTGTCGACAAGATTCTAAACGTCTTTTGTCAGCATGGCGCATCCCCCGCTATCCTCGCTGATGCCCACCCACATATCGGTACAGACAAGCTTCCACGGGTGATAGAGAACATGCGTAACACCATACTCGACTGTGGAGGGGAGGTTCACTTCCAAACTAAGATGACCTCATTGATGCTTGATGGCGATAAAGTCGTCGGTGTTGAGGCCGTTGACAATGGTGGAATGGTCAGCGTGAAACGTGAGTTTCATGGTCCGGTAATCCTTGCCACGGGCCATTCTGCACGTGATGTCTATCGCTATCTTGCTGATGCTGGCATTGAGATGGAGGCAAAGGGGATTGCTGTCGGTGTACGATTAGAACACCCTTCCCACCTGATTGACCAGATACAATACCATAATAAGAATGGAAAGGGGAAGTATCTCCCAACAGCAGAATACTCTTTTGTGACACAAGTAGAGGGTCGTGGTGTTTATTCCTTCTGCATGTGTCCGGGTGGATTTGTGATACCTTCGGCCACAGGACCCGAACAAACGATTACCAATGGGATGAGTCCAGCCAACCGAGGGACGCAGTGGTCGAACGCTGGTATGGTTGTTCAATTGAACCCAGAGGACGTAGAAGGAGAGGACGTGTTGCGCATCATGCATTATCAAGAGCAATTAGAGCGGGACACATGGCAGCAGGGAAATCGCAAGCAGACGGCTCCAGCACAACGTATGGCCGACTTCGTAAACAATCGTCTGTCGTACGATCTCCCTAAGTCGAGCTATGCGCCGGGACTAATATCAAGTCCGCTACATTTTTGGATGCCGTCTTTTGTGACAAAACGACTGCAAGAAGCCTTCAAAACCTTTGGTCGTCAAGCACATGGTTTCCTTACCAATGAAGCCGTAATGATAGCCTCCGAGACTCGTACCAGTTCGCCTGTCCGTATTCTTCGCGACCGAGAACGCCTCATGCACGTGCGTCTCGAAGGTCTTTTCCCTTGTGCTGAGGGTGCTGGTTATGCTGGTGGAATTGTCAGCGCAGGTATTGATGGAGAGCGATGCGCTGAGATGGTCGCCGCCTATCTACAACAGTTATAACTTTAGTTCCTACTTTTCTCATACGAAGGTAAGCAAAGGATAGGACCTTGAGCCTTGATTGTAGGACGATAATAAAGCGCTGTTAATCGTGTGATTGAGAAGGTGTTAAGTAAGTTATAACAATCTGCTCGACTGCTATAAAATCCCTTTGTCGAATTATTTTCACGATAAAAAATATTTTTCTTCATGAAAAGAAATATTTTTTATCGTGATGATAATTCTTTTTTATCATGGTAATAATTCAAAGTTCCACAGCCTTCTTATTCCTACAAGGAGTATCCCATGGGTAGTGTTAAGGCCTATGCTACCTGCTAAAAGAGCCTTTTTAGCTATAAAGAAAATGGTTAATGCTTTAGTCTAAATCGCCTGGTGAGAAGGTAGTTGTGTTCCAATCGCCTGTGTCGATACCTTTCTTCAGCCAGTACATACGTTGTTCAGAGGTGCCGTGGGTGAAAGTCTCAGGTATAGCATAGCCTCGTGCCTTCTTCTGAAGATAGTTATCTCCGATTTTCTCAGCACAGTCAATAGCCTCTTCGATGTCGCCATCAGAAAGACTTTGATACTTTTCATTATCGTAATGAGCCCAACATCCAGCGTAGTAATCGGCAAGGAGCTCTAATTTTACACTCAGTTTGTTAGCCTCTTCCTTATTTACACGTGCCATCTTAGCATGACATTTCCCAAGAATACCACGAAGATACTCCACGTGGTGACCCACCTCATGCGCAATCACGTAGGCGTAGGCAAAGTCAAGGTCGCCTTTTGCTTTTAATCCTAAATCCTTACGCATACCACTAAAGAAACTTAAGTCGAGATAAAGGCGTTGGTCGGCCGAACAATAGAAAGGTCCCATTGCAGCGGAGCCATCCCCACAAGCAGTTTGTACAGCACCAGTATAGAGGACGAGGGTAGGGTATTGATAGCGCATGCCATGCAACTGAAACTGTTCAGTCCACACATCTTCTGTACCTGCAAGAATCTGTTTAGAGAAGTTCGCAAGTTTCTCTTCCGCCGCAGAAAACTGATGTTGTTGTCCGCCAGTCTGCACTTCAGTTGGTCCTTGCAGCTCTTGTTGTAAGACATTATTTACCACATCACCCATGTCTCCACCGCTCAAAAAGGTAATAAGAGCAATGAGGATGATACCGCCAATACCACCGATACCCGCTTTAGTACCCATACCCATGCCACGACGGTCGTCTACATTATTACTCTCTCTACGTCCTGTAAGTTTCATATTGTTTGCTTTGTTTTTTATTCTCCACTTATTTCTATGTCGACAAAGGTAAGGCATTATCTTGATATCTGCAAGTATTGTGGTTCCGTTCCGTTGGTATCGAAACAATGAATGAACGCTAAAATCCTTGCGATTTTACTAACAAAAGGCAGTGAGAAAGAGTACGAAAAACCAGTTATCTGTGCTGGTGTACGGAGCTGCAATCTCTTTATAGTGACGGTATAAACAGCTACTTTCGCCCCATACAACGGCTTTTTTCTTTTATCCCTTTGCTATATCTGAGTTTTTTCGTAAATTTGCATGTATTTTCAGAACAAACAAATAACAACATAATGAAGATTTCATATAAATGGCTAAAGGAATACGTTGATTTCAATCTTAGTCCAGAAGAGATTGCTGTTGCGCTCACTTCAATAGGTTTGGAGGTAGGGTCACTGGACGAGGTAGAGACGATACGTGGTGGATTAAAGGGCTTGTATGTCGGTAAGGTACTGACTTGTGAGGCACATCCGAACTCAGATCATCTCCACGTAACAACTGTTGACCTTGGCAAGGGAGAGCCACAGCAGATCGTCTGTGGTGCACCGAATGTTGCAGCAGGCCAGAAGGTAATCGTTGCCGACTTAGGTTGTGTACTCTATGATGGCGACAATGAGTTTACTATTAAGAAGAGTAAGCTGCGTGGTGTAGAGAGTCTTGGTATGATATGTGCCGAGGACGAGATTGGTGTCGGTACTGCTCACGATGGTATTATCGTGTTACCAGAGGACGCACCAGTGGGTCAGCCAGCATCAGAATACTATCACTTAGACAGCGACTGGCTGATAGATATAGATATCACTGCCAACCGTGCGGACGCATTGAGTCACTATGGAGTTGCGCGCGACCTCTATGCCTGGTTGATACAGAATGGTTATAAGACGTCATTACATCGCCCTTCTTGTGATGCTTTCAAGGTTGATAACCATGATCTCCCTATCAAGGTGACAATCGAGAATACGGATGCTTGTCGCCGTTATGCTTGTTTGAGTTTAACTGATTGCGAAGTAAAAGAAAGTCCACAGTGGTTGAAAGACAAGCTGAATGTTATCGGTTTGCGCCCAATCAATAATATCGTGGATATTACTAACTATATCATGATGGCCTACGGTCAGCCTATGCACTGCTTTGATGCAGACATGGTTAAGGGACATCACATCATCGTTAAGGACAAGAACGAGGGTAAGAAGTTCGTTACCTTAGATGGTGAAGAGCACATCCTTGGCGAGCACGACCTCGCTATCTGCAATGAAGAGGACCCAATGTGTATAGCCGGTGTGTTCGGTGGAAAGGGTAGTGGTACATACGAAACAACGAAGAACGTAGTGTTAGAGAGTGCTTATTTCCATCCAACATGGATTCGTAAGAGTGCTCGTCGTCACGGTCTTTCTACGGATGCCAGCTTCCGTTTCGAGCGTGGTATAGACCCTAATGGCATTGTCTATGCACTCAAGCAGGCCGCAATCCTTTGTCAGGAACTTGCTGGTGGAAAGGTTAGCATGGAGATATGTGACGAGTATCCAACGAAGATGGAGGGCTTCCCTGTTCGTTTGAACTATGAGTATTGCGACCGTCTTATAGGTAAGAAGCTCGGTCATGATACGATTAAGCGTATTGCAGAGAGCCTTGAGATGAAGGTAGAAAATGAAGATGCAGAGGGCCTCAACCTCCTGGTTCCACCTTATCGTGTCGATGTACAGCGTCCTTGTGATGTAGTAGAAGACATTCTACGTATCTACGGATATAATAATGTAGAGATACCTACAGAGTTGAAGTCTTCATTGACAATAGCAGAAGAGGCCGACAAGAACTATCATCGTGAGAACATTATCGGTGAGCAGTTAGTAGGTGCTGGCTTCTCAGAGATTATGAACAACTCGCTCACAAAGAGCTCTTACTATGAGGAGGCAGGTCTCAATGCTTATCCTTGGGAGGAGACCGTGAAGGTGATGAATCCTCTTTCAGCAGACTTAGGTGTGATGCGTCAGACCCTTCTCTTTGGTGGTTTGGAGAGTATCGTACGTAATGTAAATCGTAAGGCACAGAACCTCCGTTTCTTTGAAGTAGGTAATGTTTATAAATACAATAAGGAGAGATGGACAGAGGAAAATCCTGTTAAGGCATATTCACAAGACTATCACATGGCTTTGTGGGTGACAGGTAAGCGTGTACAAGGTTCTTGGGCACATCCTGACGAGGAAAGTTCATTCTATGAATTGAAGGCACATGTCGAGAATATCCTCCGTCGTATCGGTGTTGCACAGGGCTTACTTGTTAGTGAGAAGTCGGATAACAACGTGTTCGACAAGGCAATAGCTTACCAAGACGCTCAACGACAAGGCGATAGACGCCATCATGCAGAAACTAATAAAGAATTTAACAAATAAACTCGGAGCAGAACTCCGTTAACAAACAAATCCAATGGGTAGAGCATTTGAATATCGCAAAGCAACTAAGCTCAAGAGATGGGGTCACATGGCCCGTACGTTCACTAAGTTAGGTAAAGAAATCGCTATCGCCGTTAAAGCTGGCGGTCCTGAACCAGAGAATAACCCACGCCTTCGTGCTATCATCGCTACATGTAAGCGTGAGAACATGCCGAAGGACAATATCCAGCGTGCTATTAAGAATGCGATGGGTAAGGATACCAGCGACTACAAGGAGGTGACTTACGAGGGTTATGGTCCTCATGGAGTTGCTGTGTTTGTTGATACATTGACAGACAACACTACTCGTACGGTTGGTGATGTTCGTTCTATTTTCAACAAGTTCAATGGTAATCTTGGTACACAGGGTTCTCTTAGCTTCCTTTTCGACCATAAGGCTGTGTTCACCTTCAAGAAGAAAGAGGGTGTAGATATGGAGGAGTTGATCCTTGATTTGATAGACTATGGAGTTGACGATGAGTACGATGAGGATGAAGAAGAGAATGAAATCACAATCTACGGAGAGCCTACAAGCTTTGGCGAGATTCAGAAGCACTTGGAAGACAATGGTTTCGAAATCACTTCTGCAGAGTTCACTCGTATTCCTAACGACTTAAAGGACGTTACTGATGAGGAGCGTGAGACTATCGATAAGATGGTTGAGCGTTTGGAAGACTTCGACGACGTGCAGAATGTCTACACTAACATGAAGCCTGCAGAGGAATAATATCATTTCCATGTGCACCTATATATAATAAGGTGTAAGTGGCTTTAAGAATATAGAAAGAGACTATCTCAGAAATGAGTCAGCACATTTGGGTGGTAAGCAATATTTATGCTTCCATTTTAACTACTGCTGTCAGATATACGGGTCGTGTATCTTAACATTTCTGATATAGTCTCTTTTTTGTTCTTTGTCTTTTACTGTTTTCTTTCATATTCACCATTATGTGAAAGGAATGTAATAGTCTGTGTCGAATTAGTCTTTCACGTTTTCGAACTTCATTGTTGCTTGATAGTTTTCGTTTTAAGGCTTATTCGAGATTTTAATAGCAATCCCTTTGATGTGAGAAAGTCCTGATATTGGCTGTTCTACGGTAATTCGTATGAGTTTAAATAAGGCATGTGCGGATTTCTGAATAGGTCTTTCTAATAAGACGATAAGGGTGATAGGGTAATTAAATAAGATTAGCTTAATCCACCTACAATTTTACTTAACTTTGCACGCAAATCATACTTTTGTGCAATGGATGCTATAAATAGTTTCAACGCGTGTATAGAGAAGAGTATCAAGGATAACTGGGATAAAGATGCTCTTACCGACTATCTTGGTGCTACACTTCAATACCATGATGTAGCGCGCAAAATAGAGAAGTTACACATACTCTTTGCTAATAGTGGTTTGAAGAAGGGTGATAAGGTGGCCCTTTGTGGTCGGAACTCCTCCTCATGGGCAGTTGCTTTCTTTGCAACTCTAACCTATGGAGCTGTGGCAGTACCTGTTCAGAATGAGTTTAAACCCGAACAAATATATAACATAGTAAACCATTCAGAGGCAAAGCTCCTCTTTGTTGGTGATGTCGTTGCTACAGCGATTGATGGCGAACAGATGCCCCAGTTGGAAGGTATTATCTATCTACCAGATTTCTCGTTGATACTTTCTCGTTCAGAGTCATTGACAAATGCGCGTGAAAACCTTAATGCACTCTTTGGTAAGAAATTCCCTAAATTCTTCCGTGCAGAGGATGTTAACTATTTTAAGGATGAGGCTGACGACCTTGCACTGATTAATTATACCAGCGGGACGACGGGTTTCTCAAAGGGTGTCATGCTAAGTTATCGCTCTATTCGTAGTAATCTCGCATGGGCAATAGCTGATATAAAACCACATATCAAGCCCGATAGTAAAGTGCTTTGTATATTACCGATGGCACACATGTATGGTATGATATGCGAGTTCATCTGTCAGTTCTGTTTTGGAAGTCATCTTTATTTCCTCACACGTCTACCGAGTCCTTCTTTGATAGCTCAAGCATGTAGAGACATACATCCTGCTATCATTATGTCAGTACCAATGGTTGTAGAGAAGATTATCCGTAAGAATGTCTTTCCAAGGGTCCAGAGTACAGCTACCCGAATGCTGTTAAAGATGCCAGTGGTAAGCAAGAAGGTGAAAGAAAAGATTAGAGCAATCGTTATGGAATGCTTTGGGGGCAATGCATACGAGGTAGTAACGGGTGGAGCTGCACTTAATAAAGAGATAGAAGACTTCTTAGTAAGCATTGATTTCCCTATAACAAGCGTTTATGGTGCTACGGAGTGTGGCCCTTTAGTAACGTTCAGTGACTACAAAGACTTTGTACCCGGTTCTTGCGGTACACCTGCTTTGAATATGGAGGTGAAGATTGTTAGTCCTGATCCTGAGCATGTTCCAGGTGAGGTAATTACACGCGGTGAGAACGTTATGCTTGGTTATTATAAGAACGAAGAGGCTACGAAAGAGGTGCTTGATAAGGATGGCTGGTATCATACAGGCGACCTTGGAACGATGAGTGCGGATGGTCATTTGTTTATCCGTGGCCGCATTAAGAATATGCTTTTAGGCTCTAATGGTCAGAATGTCTATCCAGAAGAGATAGAAGACAAGCTGAACTCAATGTCAATGGTGAGTGAGTGTATCGTTATCCAACGTGGTGACAAGATTGTCGGTTTGGTCCATCCAGATCTTGATGAGGCTAAAGAGATGGGCTTCTCACAATCAGACCTGCAAGAGATAATGGAGCAGAATCGTATAGAACTGAATGCTATGCTTCCATCTTTCTGCCATCTTTCAGCGATAGAGTTGCGTGATGAGGAGTTTGCCAAGACTCCGAAGAAGAGTATTAAGCGTTATCTCTATCAAGAGAAGTAAGATAATACAGCCATCCCTAATGCTCTCTTTGTAATGTGTTTGCGCTCAGCACTATAGGTGATATGTATTCGCACATGATGTGCTGAGTATTAACACGTTTGAGAGAACTGGTTGTGAAGGTTTGTGTCAGGCAATATAATAAGGTAAGGGTCGGCTATTAAGTCTAATTCATAGATGCAGAATAGGACTCTTATTATGTTTTGGGTAGTACCTTTTTCTTACAATGTATGGAGGAATAAAAGGTTCTTCCGTTAAATGTGTGGACGCTTTTCGTAGTGCTTTAACGTAAGAGCCAAAGTTACTCATTAAACAAAAATATAGCTGAGACAGTCAAC
>QWCW01000321.1_pt1 | contig 29447 bp, 34 predicted proteins | sample 1972691 | NCBI WGS metagenome assembly QWCW01 (sample SAMN09866698, study PRJNA288562) | Human oral metagenome isolate pre2_saliva, whole genome shotgun sequencing... | reverse complement strand
TATAAATAAATAAATATATATATAGAAGAACTTTTTAAAAATGGGGACATTTTGACCTCAAAAGCTCTATAAACCGCGTGGTTATGCGGTTTCTGGCGTGTCCCCATTGGAGGCATCGATGGGACATTATGGTGTTATTATGGGGACATTTTTTATTATGTTAGGGTATTTTCAGCATATGGAGACATTGTTGTGTCTGTGAATACAATTTATCATATTTATGTGGAGACATTTTTATTATGTGATACTATACCCCGATGGGCTGCAGCCCATTTTTAATATTTGCATAGGCATTTTATCATAATTATCCTTGTGATAATAGAACAAAAAAAGAGCCGTTGGCTCTTTAACTATTCAAAACTACCCCACGCTTTGTCTGTTCGTGCTTGCCCATTTGTTGGGCCTGTTGGGATATACCAATATGAACCATCACCGCGTTTTTGTCTAATCCACACATATTTATTTGCATGAATATAGGCATCGTATTTGATACGAGAACCTGCCGGGAATAAATACGGTGACGCATTAGATGTCGCCGGACCATTTACGCGTGCATAAATAGGATAAGCTGATGTAAATGTTCCATTTTCTGCAATCCAGCCAGCCGAACTTTGAGGAGCTGCTGAACTTCCAGATGATGAGGAACCTGTGCCTTTGCGTCTGAATGCTGTGGCAAATGTCGCAGAGTATGGTAACTTCATCAAATTATAGACACCACCGGGTCCACCTTGATTTTGACCAAAGAACCAACCATAACCGCCACCAGCGTCACCGTGGAAAATTGCAACATGGCTATAAGGTGTTGATGGAGTCACTGCAAAGACGGCAATGTCTCCGGGCTGCATAATTTCAACTTCATCAAAATAGTTAAGCATACCATTTGAATGTCTATTAGTCCAAATATCTTGGGCATACCCTGTTGATGTGCAATTTGCAAACGGCACACCAAGGAATCGGCAATAATCAGCGTATCCGTCCCAACATTGTGCACCATATGCGCCGTCAACGTCAATTCCTCGACCGTTTCGGCTATTGTAATAATCATTATAACTCATTAGAGAATAATCCCCTTTTATAATTTTACTATAAATCAACCCACACAGAGATTTGTCCGTGTGGGTTCTGTGTTGTGAGATAAAAACAACATTTTGAATTAAACTTTGAAAAATAAGAACTTTTTAGGAGTACTAATATGAAAGCATTGTTTATATAAAGGTCGTCCCTTACCCTTATATTTATATTATACACCAAAAATTTGATTTTGTCAAGTCCTGCGACACATTTTTTCAATTTTTTTAAAAATTTTTATTTTATCGTGTCACGTGTTCCAATTAGCCACCCAACTATAAGAAACTCTGTGAGTTCTTGTGTGTCTTCATCGTGTGATATAATATAAGAGTCAATGAGTTTTTTTCTTTGTAATTGCTGTGAAAATTTAATCATTTATGCTGTCCCCATCATGAATTCATGCTTGATTTGTCGAGCTAGTGTTGTTGTGTCCATACCTTGTGATGCTGTCACGTTAAAGTTAAAGGTGTTTCTAGTTGAATATGTAGCGGTACTTACTGCAGCATATGATGACACAGCAGCGGCACCTGCTGAGTAATTGGTGGCTGAGTTGTTCGAACCCCCAAACAATCCGACCAAGAAATTCCAGGCAGCTTTACCAAACTTGGCGATACCTTCAAGCAATTTCGTAATAACATCAACGATTTTCCCGATAGCATCGGCTAAACGTCCAAGTGTAGCGAAGGAACCTTTCAACGCTTCACCAGCTATCCAACCAATAAATTTACCAAGGGTATCGGTTACTGGTTTTATAACCTTGAACATTCGTGATAAGGCATTTGATAAAGTATTTAAGCCTTGCTGGAATGCTTCAATATATGGGCTAGCTGTTTGTAAAGATGACGTGAACCCATCACGCAGTCCATTGAAGAATCCCACAACAACACTCACCATATTTCGTATTGCATCCACATATGCTGTGAAATCTAATTTGGCAACAAGTGCACCAATTGCGGCACCAACACCAATTAGTGCTTCGACAACAGACAACCAGGCCACACCTACAATTGTGGCAATTGCACCGAACGCCTTAAACAATGGTCCGAGATTTGAAAACGTATTAGCGATATCATTTCCGGCTTGGTTTAATCTATCAAAAATATCAGTAACGTTTTGCTTCTTCAATTCGGCAAAAGCCGCTGATAAGGTGACTTGAACAGCTGTGACTATTTCATTTATAATATTTTTTAAAGACTCTAACGTACTTGATAATGTGTCTAAGTTTAAACCGCTAAAGGCTGAGCTAATAGATTCTGACAATGTTCGCACGTTGTTTATAATATTATTAATGATTGAATCCACTGAAGCAAAAGCCGTTTGCATAAATGTGGAAAAGCCTTCAGAGCTTGTTATTTGTTGCAATGTTGATGTGAATGAAGACACAAGGCTCATTATATTTGCAAATGTTGCCGAAATTGCATCGCCATCAAATGCAGAAGCTATTGCATTTTTCACATTCATAAAAACTGCATACAAGCCCTTCACTGTATTTATAACACTTGAAATACCGTCTTGAAACTGCTTGCTATTAATAACAGACGCTATAGCCGAACCAATTTTTATAAGTTCCGCTGTTATATTACTGAACACGTCAGTAAAGTTGATTTGTTTAAACCCGTGTGACAATGAGGTAAAGAAATTTTGAAAGACGTTGCTTGATGTTAATAAATTTAATAGTACCGCGATAGAGTTCAACAAACTAGCAAAAGCCTCGCTGAATACTGCAACTGTTTGAGTATCAAACACTTGAGTAAATACATTTTTTAAATTCCCGAAGGTTTGAACGAGATTATCAAGTGCCGATTTCATAATTGTTAAGGCTGATTGAAATTGTGAATTGTCAAAAAGTTCTTTGATATAATTTTGAATATCCGTGAACGTTTGCTTTACAGCATTTAAAATGTCCGAAAATGGAATTTGCGAGAATATGTAACGTGCTACTGTTATTATACTTGGTAATTTTGTAATAATTCCATCAATTGCATTTGACACGGTCGAGAAGTCCATACCATCAATAGCATCAGCGAAACTTTGTACGAAATTTATTCCATGTGTATTTAAATTAACGAAAACATTTTGAAACTTTTGGGCGATTGTTTCTTGCAGTGTTTCAAAAGCTTCGCCCATTGTTTTTGGTACTGTTGCTGCTTTCACAGCTGCATCTGATGACCCTATACGGTTTATAGATTCCATAACCATATCTGAACTGATAGCACCTTTCTCCATAGCTGCGTGAAAGCTACCAAACTGTGCTATTATTTCCGGGAAGTGCTGAGATATGTCTTGTTGAATGGCGCCACCTAATCCGGCATTTCTCAACTGGTTGAAGTCTTGAGCCATTAATTTACCGGCAGAGTTTATTTGTGAGAAAATCACGCCAATATTGGACACATCTTGTGAACCATCGCCAAGCAATTTATAAGCATTGGCAATATTTTTTGTAGTGCTTGAAAGTTTATTGGTTTCGACACCAGCCGCTGATAGTGATGCTACAACTTTATTTAACGAGTCCGTCGGTGTTGTTGCAGTTCTTGCATAGTCTTGCAAATCTTTATTTATTTCTTGTATTTTACCACTATCAACACCTGTAAAGTTTAATACAGAGGTTAGTGAAGCCGTGGATTTTACCGTGTTATCCATTTGCTTGACTACACCTTTAAGGTTGGTTGTTATACCATTAATAATATTACCTCCAACCTGTCGCAATGCTCCAATCGTGATTTGGTTAAGGGCTGAGCCTAAAATATGAAATGGCGCTTTTATTGCGGCAGATGCCGCATCGCCAACCGCTGAAAAAATGGATTTTGCAGCTGATGCCATCAAAGACCCCGCATTTCGTAACGCCGCCAAGCCTACCGTACCAATCCCATTTAATACACCTTTGACAAGGCCTAAACCAGCGGAAAATGAAGCACTGATGGCTCGCATTGCAGCACCACCAACGGCCTGAGCGGGTGGTCCAATCACAGAAGATATTGATGAAATCCCCTGTGATAATTTGGCGCCAAGCTGCGTAAAAGCTCCACTTGTGTGGTTGCTGTTAATATTAATCGGAATTTCAACACGCCGACGGTTCAAAGCCTCAATTTGGTCACGCGTTTCATTTAATGCATTTTGTAACCGTTGAAACTCCCGAACATCTACATTTGGGTCTATATGCTCCAATGCCGATTCTAAAATTTCCGACTTTCTCGTTAATACGGATAAGGTATCAGACACCCTTGCCGCATACTGTGCAAGTTCATGGGCGCTAGCCCGTGATGTGTCAAAGCCCTCAATACGTCTGAATCCACCTAAGCGTGTTAACGCGGCATTTACGCCTGATAATGTGCTTGAGAATGTGTGTACAGAATCAGTATTCAGCCTGAATGATTCACCCGTTCGATTAATACTGCTTAGTGTACCATTTACTTGTTGCAGTTGTCTATCATAATTTCTAGCTGCTGATTGTGCAGTTGATAATTGTGTTGATAGTCTCACATACTCTTGTGAGCCAACTTCTACGTTTGGTGATTCTAATTGACGGCGTAATGCTTCCGCTTTTTTAGTACTTAATACTAAGGCGTCTTGTAAATGGTCTTGTTGTTGAGTTAATAGCTCTACCGATGACGGGTCGAATTTTAATTCTTTTTTAACGGCACTTATTTCACCATTAGTAAGACGTAGTCCGGTATTTAATTCTTTTAAAGCCCCGTTAAGCTCGGCCATGTCGCCACGAATCTCAATATCTAACGCATGCTTTGCCATTGTTATTTCCCTTTCATAGCTTTTGCTTTTTTCTTCATTGCATTTTCAACTACTCGTGTTGCTATATCAAACGGAGCTTCCAAAAGCATTTCATTATTGAGCAACTCGGACACGATGAATGATTCTATTATTGATTCGACGGCTCGTTCATCTTGTGCTTTGAATGTGTCCAAGCGGGGGTCTGAAAATGCGATGAAATCATCTTTCGAAAATACCCCGTTTGTGTCTTTTTTCGGTTGACTATGTACTGTATCCGATAGTATTGCTTGCAAATCAATCTCATCAACATTTAAGCCGATTGCGTCAAGGGTTTTATATATCACATCAAGATAAAAAGCATAGTCATTTGATAGCCCCATTTTAGCACGTGCGGCATGTTCCTTAAGATGCTTGAAGTCATCGAAAATATCACGTCCAGTTTGTAATGTGTAATTGAAAATGTGACGAGTTTTTAACATATAATATAAAATCGCGTAGTTGTTAGCTACGCGATTACCTCCGCAATCAACTCATCTAAATCGACATTGTCAATAATTTCGTAACGTTCGTCGTCGTCTTTCATTAATCGTCTGTATTCTTTGCGGGCTTGGTCTAATGGATATTCTTTAATAAGATAAAGTCCAAGAGATAAACGTTCAAGAACATCAAGGCGGGTTTCGAAATCAATATCCGAGTCAAGCTTTTGCTGGAGGTCGAAAAAGTTTTCATTTGTTACTAAATTAAACTGTTTAATTTTTGAATATTTAATTTTCATATTATTACCTTTTACCTGTTGCTATTGTTACACAGACACAGTCGCTGGGGTGTAATCAGGCGTAATGATTTTACCAGATTTGATATAATCTAATACTTTTTCCACGTCATCACCTACAAATTTATATTCAAATTCTGCAGCTTTTGACCCGTTTTTTGTTGTGTAAAAGTCAGATGCTGTAGCCTGAACTTTCGCTTCCCATTCAATAGCTGTTGGTTTGTCTGAACTGTCTGTTTCTGTTTCTTTTGTTGGTTTACCGGTAAGGGACATGTTAGGGTATACGGTAACAAGTAAGGCACGTCTGCCATCTTGTAATGACCCAAGAGATGCATACTGAACAGCACGCTTTGGGTATACGCCTGTTGATGCATACCCTAGTCCGGATGTGGTTGTATCTTGCCCAAAGAATTTAATTCGAACATCTGGGTCAAGTTGTAAAAATTTCAAAGTACCTTTAAGTACAGAAGCCCCTTGAATTGTTGCATGGTCTGCGACGTCATCAGCCGCGAAGTTTTGGATATCGGCTTCATCTTCCATACTTGAAACAGACACGAGGCCAGTCCCAAGGAATACGTCAGTAATTGTATTTTTTGCGCTCAATGTTCCAATTGTTAATAATTGGTTACCGTGGAACATTTCACGAGCTTGATAATTTAAATTAGTCATTTCTATACCTATCTATATTTTTTTAAAATATTTGCTAGCGCTCTTTTTGCTGGGTCATATGTGAAGAACGTCATGGCGTGATAAGATTTGTCCGTGTAATCTGTGCGCGTTGACGCATCAATATGATAAACGGCCATATCTCTACGGTGTCCATCTGTCAGTCTAATATTTCGGGCTAGCTCACCGGTCTTCCTGTGAGCTCTCGCATAATTTACCAGCGTGTCACGTACATCCTCGGCAATTGCTTTGGTTTGTTCATCTCCAATATCGTGAGCTTCACGTGTTATATCTCTGATAAATTGGTCAAGTCTATTCATTAGGTACACTTCCTGGCCCAAACAGTGAAACCGTGGCAGTGAACACATATTTAACGGACTCTTTATCATAACCTTGGAAATTCACGCCGTTATTTGTTAACTGCAAAACCTTTAAATTATTAAAAATTGGGTTTTCCATCATGAAGAGTAAATCATAATCTGAAGATTGAATAAATGGTGTGTCATCTGAATATGATATCGTTGATTCTCTATGTGTAATAAAGCACACATCCGAAGTGATTTCGCCTTTTGTTGTTCCAAAGATTATTTGGCACTCAGGTAAATTTTGCTGCAATTCTTCAAAAAATTCATCAAATGTTCTATAAATCATAATACACCTCTTGCGGATACACCTTCAAGGAATCCATGGGTATTTGTTTTATCTTTTGTTATATCTTTAACTGAAAACAATGTACCGTGATACTTGAATTGTGTGATGTTATACACATCATACTGAGAATCCAAAAGCATAAATTTGAAACGCATTGCACGTGACAAATGTTCCTGATTATATTTGTCACGCACTTCACGTTTTATAGTTTGGGGCTCAGCTTGTACGGGTATTTCTATATTTGTTTCAATTTCTGCACCAAATCTATTTTTGGTGATTGTTTTATAGATTAAAATGATTTCATCAAACATCTTTATCCTCACTCGGTTCTGTTTTTTGTTTTGTTTTTCTACGTGCTTTTGTAGCTGTCTTTTTTATAATTACATCTTCCGAGTGCAGGTGTGGCTTAAAATCTGATTTGTTAATCTCAAGAATTTCATTTACAAGGTGAACATCACCAAGCTTGTCTTCATAATTTAATAGTACTTTAACTTTCATCAGGCCTCCATTTAAGCTGTGTGAGGATGATTAATTCACGCTCTTTTTCAAATGTTCTGAATACATCAGATGCATCCTGCAACATACGCAGACGAACATATGTACAAATATAATCAGTAATTAGCGCGTCATCATCAATTTTAACACCTGCGACATGAAGTGACGATAAAGCAGAGCTTATTAAATTCCGTATCTCTTCGTCATACATCGTGACGTGCTCATTCATTCGCAGGAAATGCTTTACAGCAGTTTCATATTTACTTACATCCGTCACGATTTGTCACCTCTATTCAGCTAAATCAATAACTGCGATACCTTCAAACTGAACAGGGCGACCAGTTGCTGGAGTCTCAACTAGGATATCATTTTGGTTGGTTGAAATCTTGAACTGTTCATAACGTACTAATGGCTGCATATCAATTGCATAAGCGCCTTCAACAAGCACAACAGGTTTGATTTTCTTTGAGCCGCGATAAATTACCACGCCATCAAGTCCGAACTCTTCAGCTAATGCATTAATATTTGAAATATGAAGCATATTCGGATATTTCGTATGCAAGTCTTTGAGAAGTGCACGTTTTTGCTTCAATGTTAGGATGAGGTATTTTTTACCGTTTGTTGTTTCATCAACGGCTTGCTCAACAGCATCGACAAATGATGTTGTACCGTCAATATGTTTAACTTTTTTCGTGTCAGTTTCATTTAAAATTGAGATGAAACCATTTTCTTTATCGGCTGGGTTTGACTCAGCACCAGTTGCTGAACCTTCAACAAGGGCGAGGTCAACAATTTTATCAATGACACGTTGTGAAAGTTCATCAATAATTAAAGTATAATACTCTGAAAAATTATTAATCAAACGGCGGTCACGTTCATCAATCATTTGGCGTTTATAAATCATTTGAGGTTGAATTGCACTTAATCGTAGTGATGCATTTTGAACCACCTTTTCGGTACCTGGCACGTGCACATGGGCTTCATCTTCTGAAGTGAATTCACGTGTTACAAGCTGTGCTCCTGCATTTGTAATTTTGAAAAGTGGGAACACTTCATTACTTCTAGTTAAAAGAGTTTGAATTTCAAGCTCAATTTTTTTAGGGAGCACATGCTCAGTATCTGTAATACTGATATTATTTTCTGCTAATTTCTTTTGCCAAGCATTGTGAAATTCCGCAGTAGTTTTTGAATTTTTATGTAATTCAGCAAAGTCTTTCACTGCTTGTGATGTTTCAAGATAATTCATTACAATACCTTTTTCATTTGTGTTGTTTGTTTCTAATTCTTGTTCAATTTCACGTCGTTGTGATTTTAACGTGTCCAATTCTTTTAATGCATTTGAAACTTCTTCTGTTGAGTCTGAAGTCTCGACCTTTTGCTTCAATTCATTAATAGAATTGGTGATGGCTTCAAGTTTGTCGATTAATTTCATCGTCAAAACACCTTTCATTTACTTTATACGTTTATTATACCACAAAAAAAGTATTTTGTCAAGTCTCACGACACACAAAAACAAAAAAAAGCGAAAATCGCTTTTTTATACTAATTGCTTAAGAAATTTTAGCTTTAGCTTTTCCAATTCCTCAAGTAATTCATCCACATCGTCTTTTTTGCCATCATCTACATCACGCTCGCTTGAATCACTATCAGTTGACTCGTCTTGTTCATTCTCATTTTGCTTTTCATCTGAATCATCATCCGGTGTGTCATCATCTGTGATTTGCTCAACTTTATCAATTAGTCCGGTGTTACGGTCAGCACCTACCGAAACGATACTTACTTCTTTAAAAATTGCAGAGTTCACTAAGATGTAAGTGGAGTCATCAAGACCATCAATTTCTTCAGCATCTTCAATATAATACGACACTGATAATTCTGTTAAAACTTCATCAAGCCATAGGCGTTCAGCATGTTTTGCCTCGTCAGTGTCGTAAAATGTAAGTTCACCAACAAATTCACCATTTTCATTTGCTAATGGTTCCGGCTTAATATAGCCAACAGTACCCAAAACATTTGAGTCTGAGTGCTCAAAATATACTGGGTACTTTTCACGTGAGAGTTTCAACGAGTCAGCTTTCAACTTTAAGCCATTTGAATTTACCGCGTCAGCATGTGCATAAACTACAGTATAGGAATTGGATGCTTTCGTGTTTTCTTTCAATGATGCTCTGAATTCATCATATGTGATTTTATTGTTGTTCACGTCAACCAATTGCATTTTAATATTGTTCATAATCTTATCCAATCACGGCATGGGCTGGTTTGATTGCATTTGTTGTTGTGTCTAAAATGAATCTTGCTCCAGCAGCATCTGTTAAAATATATTTATTAGCAGTAAGTAATTCAACGGGTAAGTCTGCTGCATCAGCAAGGATATTAGAATTTAGCACATTTGAAAACGTTTGTGCTTCAAGGCCATTAAGTGTTACTGTAATTGTATTTCCATTTTTACGGTATAATCCAGTTTGACCTGCAACAATAGCAAACGTCATATATGCAATATTTAATTTCGTTTGCAGTTCTCCGGCTTGTGTATCATTAAAATCTGTAGGATTATTTAGAAAAGCTTTTACGACTTCTTTTGCCTGTGCATCACTATATGTTGAGCCAGGGGTAACGGGTCGGCTGTTAACTTCATTAATAATTTCTGTTTTTGTATCATCAATTAGTGTAGCAATTGCATTAATGAACTGTGAAAAGTTCGCACCGTTTGCACGTTGCCCGTCTGACCATTTAGCCAATTGTGAGGTTTTAAAGTTATCTGTTTTTTGTGTCATTTCTTTCACCTGTAAAATTTATATTTTATTCATTATTTTAAGTATTCATCGGGAAATGGGTCATCAGTAAAATACTTAATTTGCGACAGTCTAATACCTGTTAGATTACCCGGCGTTTTATTTCTAATTTTTAAAGCAATATAGTTATCAGCAACACTTGAAAGTTGCCACGAACCGACAAAATCAGGCCCGTCAGTATACACACTGCCCATTATTGTTTTTGATGACCTAAACCCTTTAGGAATACCATTAACTGGTACCAAAAAGGTTGTGCTGTATGATTTACCTGACGCGTCGCGTTGACTCCACCAGCCATTATCTGAAAGAGCAATTGTATCATAAAGTGCACCACTGCAATCAATAATGACAGTGCTTCCAATGCGTCGAGCTCTGACAGTAGTGCCATTTATGGCAACGGGTGCGGTCTGAATATTGACCCAACCCGTATCTTTTAGCATATCTAGTGATGTGATGGCGTTTGTATAATCTTTGAATGTTTGTGACTCTAATTTATTCCCACTTGCGAATAATGAGGTCGCTTTTTCTTTTAGTTCTCTGATATTCATTTTTAGTCATTACCTCTTTTTTTATGTGATTTTGCCCCAAATCTGAGTATCATTAAGTTCACGAATAGGAATATACCAATAAGACCCATAGGCTCGATGTTGTGAAATCCATTCGTACCCGTTGGCGAGTAAGCGTCTGTCAAATTTGATTTGGTCACCGGCTTTGAAAGTGTACGCGAGTGGGTTTTGTCGGTCTGGTCCGTCTTTACGTGCTTTAATTGCATATCCGCACTGAAACACAGTGCCGGATGGCTTTTGCACCTCTGTTTCTTTTGATTCATTCATATATGTTTTAATTTTATTCAAAAGTTCATCAAACGTAATAGATACAATTGTGTCGTTGTGGTCAGTTCCTCCAAATTCACGGCTTGCATCTGCGTGACTAATAAAGCGGATGTCATCAAATTTTAAATCATAAGCTTTGAGAGTTTCAGCCACATATTTAGCAACATTATCCGCTGATTTTTGATTTAATGTATCATCATTTGAAATGCACTGCTCAACCTGTAGCCATGCGTATTTATTAACATAACCAGCACCCCATGCAATGCGTCCAGGTTGTGCAATTTCATACACGTCATCAGTCCAGTCAACGAATGCGTGCACATATGATTGGATATTTTCCCAGTTGTTGTGAAAATAGTCATGCTCATTTTTTGCGGTTGCGTTATATGTCGCGGTGTTATGAATCACGATAATTTTTTTACCATCATATGGCACGGTTTCGGTTTGTGGTATACCATTTAAATAATCTTTAATAATTGTCATTTTTCTGAATCACCCTTATTTTTATCATAGTTTATCTCCGTTGAATTAAGATTCGTACGGAACACATCACCGCCAGCGATAGGGTCAAATCCCATAATTTGGCGTACCTCATTTACTGTTAGGTATGCACCATTAGTATTTGCTGAGGCTAGTGAAATTAATTCTGACACACTAGCGAATGCAAACGTATCCGTCGATACCGTGATTCTTTCGAACGATTGCTTAACGCCATTATTAACTCGCGCATTCGTACTTAAAAGCTTGAATGTTAATTCCGTTTCAATTTCATTCACTAACGGCTGCATCACATTAGTATAAAAATGTTTGTATTCTTCATTTGTATAATTTCCAAGTAATAGACTTTCAGAAAATCCAAATCCATTTAAAATTTCACGCTTAATCAAGTTCACAGTTTCTGGGTCTACTGTGTCATAATCTTTATTTAGTTCTACAATCTCCGAGCGTCCATCTATCACGGTAAGGCCATTATACTTTGCTAGTTGCTGAAGACTTTGAAGTTCAGCAGTTGCCTTTTTAACAAAATCATCGGTCATTGTGCCGGCGGCTGCGTTAATTTTAACAAATCCTCGCAGCTTGTTTTGGTCAAAGCTTCTACTTATATTTGTTAAAATATTATCATATAAGGACGCATTATCTGAAATATAAAATGGAGAAGTGAAGCATATAATATCCGCACTGTGCTTATTGTATGTTTCCGCGTCTGTGAATTCTAATGAAACAAGTTCACCATGCTTTCGAATTGGTTTTAGATACACAGCAGACGTAGAAAAAAGCCGGCGGATAATTTCACGTTTCCATTCGGAATTATTTCTAAAACCATTTGGTGAGTAATTTAGAGTCTCATACACATCTGAGCCATATTTATCAGACACTAAATATTTGTCATTTTCTAATCTGTAAATTCTGTGGTCAATATGTAGTTTTGCAAATTCACGTTCAACGAACTTCGTCGCCGAAAGCATGAAATTTGAAGTATATTTCACAACATCATCAGACCACGTGACCTGTTGTGTTTGTGTGTTTACATCGCCAGTGAATTTTCTAACGATGCCATCAAAAAGTCCCATTGTTATTACCACCTTGATTTTGCATTTTCACGTTTACTGAATGTTTTATAATTGTGGCACTCAATGCATAAAAGTTGTAAATTTTCGGGGTTATATGCCACGTCATAATCATATAGAGTCTCGTGTGTTAATTCTTTTATATGGTCAACAATATATCGGCCAGTAATTGGTCTGTGACACATTGTGCAAGTCATCTTATCACGCAATTTTATTTCATCACGTACGGTTTTCCACTGCTTTGTTGAATAAAAGCCGGTATCCCTGACCCCTTTGTGTGGGTCTACAATATAATCATTGGTTGCTTGTTTTTTCGTCTGTGCTTTCATGTTTCTTTAGTTTTTCATTTAATTCAGCTGATAAATATTTATTTGTAAAGCGTGTTAAAATATTATAGGCTTCTGGGTTTGTGGCTGAATAATTTGCCAAAATTGAAGTAGTTGTTGACAACGTGTAAAGAGCAGTCACCGCTAATGATAAAATTTTAATATAGCCAAAGTTGGTAGGGTCTACATATCCAAACTGTTGAAAATGTGATAACACGTCCAGCAAGAACGGCGTGATAACTACAGTGATGTTAAATAAAACACCACGAATTAACCTTTTTGATAATACGGCATTTTTTTGTAAAGCTAATCGAAGTCCAGTCCATAAATCAACAATGGTAAACGTAAGCATCACCACGGATAAATCAATTGGTCGTAAATCCTTTAAAAATGCGAGAAAAAAATCCATTTTTCATTTTCCTTTTTATTTTTATTATACCACAAAAAACTGATTTTGTCAAGTATTACGACACCTCAATTTATCACGTGGATGAATTATTAAACTGTGTATTTTTCAAGAGTACTTAAAATTTGGGCGCTCAAGTCTTCATCAGTTGATTCTGTTTTTTTCAATGCAATTGAGTCCCACACTTTGGGATTTATGGATTTAAGTATTGACAAAGCATATTGAGGGTCTGGCAATACTTGCTTTTTTTTCTGCTTAGTTAGTACGCCATCTTCCCAGATTTCTTCAATTACCCATTGTGGTTCCAATCTATTTAATAACACGTGAGTAGCTGCTACGGCAATTCGAGCGTGCATTTGGGTTTCAGCTTCAGACATGATTTTCTTGAAGTCGTCATGTTCTTTCATCCATTTATAGATTGACTGACGGCCAACACCAAGCATTTTCGCAATATCTGAGATTGTTGCCCCATTAATTCGTTGCTGTTGGATATTGTGAAAATTTGGAATCACAACACGTTCATATTTTGTTTTTGCTATGAGATTTCACCTCGATTTCCTTTTTGAATTCTTTAACCAAGGCATCGTACGGAGCCAATACGTCCAATGATGCCTGATAATCAGCAGTTCCGAAGATTCTTTTCGATATTTCTTCCATGTATTCTTTAAAATTTCCCATTTTTGTGTCATATTTGTCATACTATTTATACCGTTTTTGTCACCTTATATTGTACTCTACACGATAAAAATTATGCCAAAAATTGGCTAATTTTTCGGGTGAAAATCTTGAGAGAGAAAAATCAAGGCCCCTAACCCGCGTATTATTCCCCCACGAACATATCGAACCCGGGGGGGCGTTTATAACTTTGTACTTATATTATATCACAAAAAAATTGTTTTGTCAAGTCTCACAGCACATAATTATAGCGTGATGTTTGTCTTTGTATAAAAATATTTATGCAGATATTAAAACGGGCTGCAGCCTATCACGTAATAGGTAATCCGTGTATAAATATTTTGAAAAGTAAGTGAATACGTCACGCCACGAAAAAGCAAACGTATCACATAATAAAAATGTCTCCACATAAATATGATAAATTGTATTCACAGGCACAACAATATCTCCATATGATGAAAATACCCCAACATAATAAAAAATGTCCCCCTAATGTCCCCATAATGTCACCACAATGTCCCCCGAATGTCTCCTATTGGGACACGCCAGAAACCGCATAACCACGCGGTTTATAGAGCTTTTGAGGTCAAAATGTCCCCATTTTTAAAAAGTTCTTCTATATATATATTTATATTTATTTATATATTTATTATTTTTTCTATACAGAACTTTTAAAAAATGGAGACATTTAAGTATAAAATGGCTATAAACCGCGTGGTTATGCAGTTTCTAGCGTGTCTCCATGTGGTGACATTGTGGGGACATTGATATTTTTATGGGGACACTTTGATTATATCCCGCGTGATTATGCTGTTTATAGTTGAGGCATTTTAATCCCATGATAAAAAAAAGAGCTGATAAGCTCTTATTGGATTGATAGTTCAGACTCATTGAAATTAATATTTTCAATTAATTCATTTATTGCTTTTCCTGTGATATCATTTGAACTCTGATTTTTAATGATTTCATCAAAAGCATCTTTAACATCTAAAGGCGTTTCATCATCTACATTTTCGAAAACGTCCATGAACTGCTTGACAAGTTCATTTTTGTCTGTGCCTGATTTTATAATGTCAATTGATTTTTTAATTACTTTTTGGTATTTGTCAAGTTCTTGCTTATGCTCTGACGCTCGTTTCAAATTTTGCTTTGCCCGTTGTTTAAACGTATCCCCTAGTGTGACGGCTTCAGCGGAAAAGAATAAAGCATTGTCTAACCATTCAGAGGCTTTCACAGCTTCTTTTTTATTTTCATCTGAAAGGGTTTCAAGTACACTCACCGCGAGGTCGGTTTTCTTCTTCTCGTGATTTACGAGAATTTCCGTGAAGTTATTATAAATATATTTCATTTGATGCTTATTTATTGAGGTTTTAACGCCTTGTTTTACCACTTGCACGGGTTCACCTATCACCTCTTCATATGTTTTTTGCAGTTCACTTTGCATATAGTCGTGGAACTTTGTAAACATATCACGATTGTGTGGAGCTCCAGCTTTGTTTACAGTATACGTGATATGCTCACGGTCTAAAATTGCAGCCTGTGAAGTCGTGCGACTTCCTCGCACCGAATTATTACCTGCTAGTTGTGGGTTGTCAAAATATAGCACGTGTAAGTGCGGTACGTCTTCATCTAAGTGAAGTGAAACTTTAACAACTTCAAACGGCTTCATCATGTCTGGTAGTTTCTCACCGAACTGTCTGAGTGCTTCAGCTCGTTGTTGGTAATCGTCTGAATTTGTCCACATATCATAATTATTATTAAATGTTGTGTGCAATTCTGTAAAGTTTCCGACTTGAATAAAGGCTTTTCTCAAGTAAGCCGGCGTTTCAGGTTTTTTTGTCTTATTATTTTTACCACGTTTAACAGGGGCATTTTGTGCTTTTTTCATCCGATTAGCGTTTGACTCCATTTGACGTTCTAAAAAAGTTTCACCTTGCTTAAGTTTACCTTCATTCACCCTCATGTCATGCAGTTCTTTATTTTTTGTATAAAAAGTATCACATATATCAGTGAATGTGTGAATCTCTGCACCTACTAGCTTTTCGTTTAGTTCTGTGCGTTCTGGCCTAATATTTGAGTCATCTGACTCGTGCCCGGGTTCTCTGTCGATGTGTGCCATTTGTGCGATTGCTTCACTTTGTGTTGCCACTTTGTCTTCTGTGTATGTTAAGGATGTTTGCTTCATAATATCACCTTTTAAAGTTTATTTTTCTAATATATTATGGGCGGCCGCCCGCTTTCATAGTTTAATCTGAAAGCTTCTAAATGTCTTATGTATAAGGCACTTAGAGCCTCTCAGAGTATTTGAGGCTACTTTTTTATAATATCAAATCAATTAGGTTATGAATTTCATATTCTTGTAACGATGCCAGATATATAAACGCTTCACGTAGTGAATTTTTATCTATATTTTCGGAATATAATCGTGGACAATCTTTGAAACTATATTTAAAATTATAGTCTTTTGTTTCTTTCGGTGTGTTAATCTCTGTCAGTTTATTGTTGACTACGTAGTCCAGCAATTTCGTCTGTGTTTCTACCAAATTTTGCTTATTTACTTTGCTATGGCTTCTGATATAATTAAACACACATGGATAATTACCGTTTGGGTCTTCTTTAATACCAGGGCCTTTAACTCTTAAAAGGTCTTCCTCTGATTTAAAGGCGATTGTGTTTGTTGCTCTGTTTGCTGTTGACATACCAAACTGTGTGTTTTTTTTATTTTGATGGTACCCTTTTTTTCGTGGCTTGTGTGTTGCCTTATCAGATATGACAATATTTCCAGCTTCTGATTGTAGTTTTTGAGCTCGACGTGTTAGCTGTTCAAGTTGTGTTTGCTGGTATTTATATTTTGCGCTATCTATACAAGATATGATGAATGTTGACAACATGTGGAAATTTTGGATTCGCTTTTCAAAGTCCACTTCATCCATTGCTTCAACTTTTTCAAAAATATCACGTAGTAGGTCATCATCAAATTGTTTGAGAAAAAGTAAAATTTCATTAATATATTGTAGTTGACCTTTGAGATAAAATTTAACGTTAAAATTTTTCTTTGTGTTAAATCTCGTGCTTGGTGTCTCAGGTTTGATTTTTTCTGAGTAGTCACATTGTTCTGCTTGCATCACGAACAGACCAACACGGGCAAAGCCTGTCCTATTGTGAATTAATTCACGGTGAGTCGTGAAATATTCCAGGTTGTCGTGGTTAATTCTCATTGTTAGACGGCGACCTAATGTATATTGGTCTTGTATTTTGGGAGCTTTCAAATTTTTCAAATCAATCATTGTTGTCGTTATCTTTCTATCAGATATTTGTGAGGGTTGGAGGTTGGAGTATTAAATATATATCAATATCACATGTATGACAATATCAAAAAGCGGGCTGCCGCCCGTTAATACTAATTTATCACATGTATGACAATATCAAAAAGCGGGCTGCCGCCCGTTAATTCCATGTCGCTGTAAAGTTACCAAGCACATTAGCATTATATGTTCTTCCATTTGTTAATGCTGTGTAGTCACCTTTAATGTTTCTAATATTTGATAAAACGAATTGGTGTGACGCTGATGTTGATAATGACCCTTCAAAAATTCCTTTTTCTGTGAATAGGACTACTGAGCCATCGCCCTCGTTAATTGATAGTTGAATTCCTCCGTATTTTTCGCCAAAGCATAACGTATCATTTTGTCGCCTTAGTTTGTTTGTTGTTCCTGAAATTGTGAAAATGTCACGGTCTTGTGCTAATAATAAGCCTGTGTCAGTAACGAGCCCTTTTCGTGTGTAATTTTCACTACCATTCATATTTTCCGAATTATCACCGAGCATAAAGGTACTTCCTGCACACACTTGGGCATTTTGCCACGGTACCGGGTAAATGTGAACACTGCGACCATTTGGTCGAATAGCAAAGGAAAACGTAGCCGAAAACGTGTCAGTCTCCCAACTTTCAGGGTCATCTGAATATGATGCCACACTTACAATTTGTATGAATTGCTCATTATTATCATTTGTATTTATATCTGCTACAAATGACCCTATAACATCACGCCCTTTTGTTTCCACAGTTAGGGTGATAAGTTCGTCTGTCAGTGTGAATAATCGACCACCAGCAGAAAACGTTACTGATGAATTAAATTTTATTTTCATAGACCTATTGGCGACAATATCCCCAATAAATTGCTGGCTAGTTGTGCTATCTTCTACGTATCCGTTGCGGTCTCCAACAAATACAATATTTCCGAAGCCGTGGAATAAATCACGTCGAATACGAGCATCAATTTTCGCATCATATGGATGCACCTGTGTTTTTGTTAAATCGTCAATTTTTGTCTCAAAAGTGAAAGCTTGAATCATTGTAAAAATCCCTTTTTTTGATTTATGCCTGTTTTTGTTGATAAAGTAAGTGTTGATGCTTCAACGTCTAATTTTTTGGCGGTGTTAATTGCCGCCGCGTGTGATATCATAAGTAATTGCTCTAAGTTTTCATTTCGTATCATACGCTCGGCCATCACAATCGCTGGTATTTTTAAAAATCCGGCTAGTGCGTCATTCAATGAACGGCCATACCTTTGTAATTTTTGTAAAAATAGTTCTTTTGATGTCGGAACTGACCAATCGGTCATTGTGTCACCTTTGCTTAAAAAGGAAATAGTAGGTAATGGTACATAAATTGTAACAAGAGACGACTCAGGAGACTGGTGAAGTTCAACGGGTGTTTCACTTGTGAAACTATCTGAACCAGTAAAACCGGATGCTTCTGTGTTAAGTGTGGCTTGTAAAACCTCATATTTTCCAACCTTTGGTGCACAATATACCGAAACTTTGAGCACTATATCCGAGCTGTTACCTGAATATGAGCGATTCCATAAATACCAATAACCATTTGGGTCCGCATCTTCTGCTTTTATAAAATCAACAGATGTGACTGACGTTTGCCAGTTACTTAATTGATGAAAACTTTGTGAATACTCAACGGAAGCAACAACACGTCGTATATCTTGCTTTTTTAATTTGTAAATGTTTTCATATGATAAAAAATTAGATGTTGTTTTTTTAGTGTTTGTATTCTCAATTACGTCAAATGTACTAATACCCATTGTTTGACTTAGTGTATCTGCCTCATCAATAAGATTTAATGTGAACACAGACAAAGCCGAATCATCATAAGAAATGCTAGTTTTATTTTTCACCTTTTCACGAATTGTATCCGTCCAATTAATTATCCCTGACAATTTACTCATAGCGTCTTGTATTGTAACATTACTATCATCAGGTATTGTGATGCTTGAATCTGCAATTGTTATATATGGCGCGAAAATTAGGTCGTCTTTTAATACATTTAATTGACCGTTAGATTTAACAAACCACCCAGATTTCGGTAGTTGATATTTGCTTGTTATATCTTTTGCCGTGCTGTGTGTTTGCTTAAAAAAGAAATCCGTCTCAAGTTGATTATTAAATCTATTGTGTGTGATTGTTAAAAGCCCAGATTTAGAATCACCGACGGTTAAGGCTTCGGCCTCTGTGTTTACCGTTGCTGAAATGCCTTTTGTATAATTGCTTGTGCCGTATTGTTCCGTTTTGGCATACTTGCTTATCATTTCAATAATAGTGTCTTTATGGGCCTTTGCGTATGGGTTATTATCATTTGATTGATAATTGAAGCCGTCAGTAACATCTGACGAAATAAACACGTCAGAGCCGTCAATAAAACAATAAGCGAATGAGTGAATTTTATTTATATCAGTTAATCTGTTTTTGTCTCGTGTGTTGCGGTTCACCGATAAATAGTTTTCAGCTTGCCCAATTTGCCCTATTTTATTAAACGCTGCCACATCATCACGTGTTGCACACACATCAACAGCAACAGACATATCTTTTTGCGAATATGCATTTGCCACGATATGCAACACAAAGGCTTTGATTTCAGACCGTGTTGGGTCAACTACCGTTAACGTTTGGTCGGACACCTCAAAATATCGGCCAGCAATATATCCACGCATAACGTTTATAGTAACAAGTCTCCGATGTTCCTTGTTCTGGTCTTTGCTATCGACTACTGCTTGGAAGTCGACCACATAAAGAGGATTCGACCCTCGCCCGTCCGTCTCATTGTTTTTTATAGCCAACGGATTTGATTTTGTACGAGCTGAAAAAATGGCATCGTTCACGACCGCGTCATCTTGTGACCACGTCAAGTGCTTTTCGTAGTTTGTCGTGTTAAAAGTTAAAGGATTAATCATCGAGACTAACTAACACCTCACAATCATTAAATTTTGGATTTTTCACGAGGCTTACTTCTCGCACGTCGTGTTTTCCTAAAATCACAAACGAACCAGCTGACAGCTTGTCACCGACATTAATAACATCTGATTCAATAATAGCTTCATTGTTTTCAATAATATACACTGAGCCTATAGGCTCACTAAAAATTTGATGGTCTCGTATTAATGGTACCGTTGAATTTATACACGATTCATCCATTAATAACGTATCAGGTAAAATTTTAGCCAAAAATTTCATTTTGTCATCCTCGCTATTGTTTTAAATGTGTATTCAATAGAATCTGATGTCACATGTTTTGCTACACATCGGGCATATTCAGAAATAGCATTACCAAATCCTGTATTTTGCATTAGTGCGACTGTTTCATATCCGTAAATCCAAAAATTGGTAGAATAAAAGTCGGTATCTTTACAAGTTAGACTAATTGCCGTATATTCTTTTTTTATTGTTGATTTAACGGATGCTAAAATATTATCAGATATTATACGGTCAAAAAGCATTTCTTTATCAGTTGTTCCATTATGATATCCACCGTCATTTATAACTTGATGGACTATTTCTTGGATTTTTGATTTTTGTAATGGTACGCCAAAATATTCATACATCTCTTGTACAAAGGAATCACGTGAAGCTTTTTGTACATTTGATGAATTTTTCTCATACTCAGCTTGAATTTTTTTATCACGTTCAGCCCATTGTTTTTCGTGTTCTTCTCGTGTTTTCTTTATTTTTTCAATACGTTGCGCCAGTTGGTCTTTTTCAGTATCTGTGGCTGTGCTCATTTGTTGTTGCAACGCTTTGATATTATCAGTCCATCGTTGAGATTTCAAAAAGCGAGTGTATTTTTCGTCTTGTCGTTGTGTCTCAAAGTCAGTGTCAACTATTACGTCAGGGTCAGAGCTTAAAAAGCGTGAAATATCAACAGTTTCAGGAATTGTAAATAAATTATCATAGGCAATAAGTTTAGTTGATACGTTCGTGATACCTTTTTGTTGAAATGATGCTTGAGATATCACGTCGGATGTACGCAATCGCAGGGAACCGTTCGGCATGGTATCCGCCACCACAATATGAGTGGCATAATAGTCGTCAGCATCTTTTTGAGGCTGTACCCATAGCATTTCAGCATTGGACATCGATTCTACAGTAGCACTAACATTTGCATTTTGCTTTAATCTAACGTATACAATATTGTCATCAATGTCTGTACTATGTAGATATTCAAGAACATAATATCCACCATCATCAACTTGAACAACTGAAGACAGCATAAGATTTAAATTTTTTTCAGAGTTATAATCATCGGTAAGTGTTGTGTTCATTAAAGCAGTTGAAATTACAGACCACGGCGTCACGTTTGTTGCTGTGAACTCATCTGAAAACGACACCGTGTTATTTTGTGGAGCATTTACATTCATCATTAGTGGTAGCCACACGTCCGACATCATGGGCTGATATAATTTTGAGGCAAACGCCCTGAATTTTCTTTGCATTAGCAATTCTAACACATCAAAAAGTGGCTCATTAATAACATTTCCAACATAGCCGACATTAGTGAACGAATGGTTATACTCACAGTAATCCTGAAGTACAATTCGGTTTTTATCAAATGATTTCACAACAAAGGCTTTTGATAATGGATTAACAGATAAAAGCACCTCTTCATTTTTTGCTATATAATTATAAGCAACAGTAACTAAATTTAATTCATTTGTAATAGTTACATTAATAATATCACCAATTTTTAAAGGTTGTGAAAATGAAATATTTGCAGGGGCTGTTATTGTACCCGTTGACTGTTCACCTATATTACCAAAGACAATATCAAAATCAGATGTTGTGAATGCTCCAATTTTATTTATATGATAGTCATTATCATCATAATATAATGATGATTTACTTTCAAATACTTCACAAAAAGCAATTTTTTTTAATTTATAACGCATTTCATCACCTATCAAATAGCTAAAATAGACTCACGCATAATGATTGTGTCAAGCGTGACCTTGTTTGCTTGTAAAATTTCATTGTTACTGTTTGCTGTAGTTTTAAAGAATTTTGTGAAATCAATATTTACAGATGACCCCGCACAAGAATAATGATTTGCAAACAGTGCGGTATCAATCAAAATAGGGCCATCTGTTAGGAATCTTAATTGGTTTGTTACAATTCCTGATTTGGCAGTGATTGACACCGTCCCACCAGCTTGTGCTGAACCTCGTAGTAAATAAGATGTATATTCTCCACGAAATGGGCCGTCATTGGGAATACTGTGCGAATAATTGTGAATTGAGGCTTTAAATGTTGTACTTTTTCTGTTAATAAGACTTCTTACTTTTTTACGTGTTTCTAACGATTTATTACGTAGCATTGTATATTTATCTACTGGCTCTTCAGAAGCGAACGATTTCCCTTTAATCTTTGTCATTTGTGAATATGTAAGGTTTGTACTCATTGCCTCGAGTGTTTCACGTTCAAATGTTGACACAGACATTGAAGGCGCGTGAATTGCATAAATTTTGTATACGTTTGACGTCTTCGATAGAACATTTCCAAATTTGGTATACCATGAGCCTCCACGTCTTCTATTTAACGATGTGGGCATTACCGTCATGTTGTCTTTGGTAATTTGTTCTACAACTTTTCGGTAATAATATGGATATGCAAATGGTACCTGCTTATAATAGTCGCTGTAATCGGTGAAAAGCCTTAATTCTTGGAGATTATTGGCATTTGCCGGATGTAATGATATCGCAGCCTGTTCTGGTGTGAAAGTATAAAGGCGCATCCAACTGTCCAATGTTGAGACCGTCACTTTTTCAACAAGTGAAGCATTAGCATATTTTGCTTCAGTCTTCGTGATACCTGACACATATCCAGGGCGATATGCAAATGTGTACCCTGTAGTTGTTGGTATTGCATAACGAAGCCATACAAGTTCATATTGTGTCAACGTTGTGACTAAATTTGTATATTTTGCGTAACCAGTTTCCGTGTCAGAGTTAAAAATCATATCAAATGAAATCTGCTCGTTTGTGACTGAGATGTTACCATTTTCATCACGTGCAAAACCACTACCCAAATTTGAAGGGTTGTAAGTATTGCGTATATCTGTCACGAGCTGGCTGTTGGTTGTTTCTTGCCCGATATTGGTGGCAATTAAATCAATTATACGAACGGACATTAGTTCCTCCATTGTTACTTTTTATTCTATTATATCACAAAAAAGCTATTTTGTCAAGTTATGTGACCACTTTTTGCTTTTATATTAATGGATTCAATTCGCTCAGATGCCTGCACGTATATTTTAGTCATTAGCTTTTCGAGGTCATCCCAATCGATGTCCTCAATAGATGAACCCGTGGTTCCGTTCTTTATTGGTAATGGAATTTCAACGTCATACAGTTTACAAGAATTCAAACGATTACAAAAATTAAGCGAATACGTTTTCAATTTTACCTCAATCAATGTAACTAAGGCAAGCATTTGCTTTTCTGTAAGTTTTAGGTCTTGAATAGGTTTTAAAACATAAACTTTGCTGTCGTTATATACCTCTTTTTCTAATCATCTTCGTTATCTTTAATTGCTGAAATGTCAAGCATTAAGGCTTGAGTCTTTGAACCTCTTTTTATCAAATGCGATACACGTTTTTTTCTAAATGTTAGCGCTTGCATATCAGGAAGTTGCTGAATAAATTTTTGTTCATCTTCTGAAAGCTTGCTAACAACCGCTTTAGCTGTGACAATATACAAGGCCATATTGTCATTACGAACCACGGCAAATTCACTTTTCACACCATGTAGAGCATCAGTTATTTTTTGTGATAAGTTTGTGATATCTAAATTTAAGTCATCAGCATAATCATTAAGTAAATTTACAACTTTTGGTGTTTGCTTACGTGTCATCATACCTTCAAGACTGGCCAAATTTCCGCGGTTGCTTGTATAGGCATCATAAAAATATTTTATAAACTCTTCACGATGTTCAAACATGAAGGCTTTGAACATTCGAACTTTTTCGGTTTTATCTAATGTTGGGTCTAGGTTTGCCACACGTGTGATTACTTCATAAAATTCATTATCTAAAAGTGAAACCTCAAGAAGTCGGCGATTCATACCCGGGTCATCTGTATATTTGAGGTCTGGGTGGTGATTTGAAAGTATAATCATAAGAGCATTTAGCTCCATATCAAGTGCTGATTTAAATTTTCGTTCTTTTCTGAATTCACCTTCGGTTACATATGTTTTTATAGCGCTTGTGTTAATATTTGCAAAATTGTGAAGGTCTCCACCAAAAGAAGCCTCATCTGATATTAATGCACGAACGTTTCGGATACACTCACTAGCGAAGGTATAATCTGTAGAAAATGCTTTATCAAATTCAAAACGTATGAAAAAGTCACGTGGCAACATCATCGGAAGTAAGCATTGCTTAAAAAGTACGGATTTACCTTGGCCGGAATTACCGTGAACAATCATTATTTTTTGAACATCTTTAATTGATGCATTGGACACAATAGCCCCCATATATTGAGCCACTAATTCGGCATCATCTTTTGCAAAGAACTCAGACAAAACCATACGTGGTATTTCAGTGGAGCATCTCATATTTTTTGGATGCACATAAGAAACGGGGCTCGTTGTTGAATTAATCACACTAATGATTTTTTGTAACTCATTAGGACTCATATTTTCCATTTCTTCACGTGAATCGTTATAAACGATATATTCGTTATTAGTTTCTGAAGGTTCCGCTGGTTTAATTCTAGCTAGTGCTTCCGCTGCTATTTTATCCAAAGCTTCAACGATTGCGTCATTTGTCATTGTCCAATCATTCGGGTCAAATAATACACCATTTAAATGTGCATTATCTACGGCAGGGTCAGCGAAAATAGCAACATGTTGTGATATAAAGGCTGTGGCAATTTTATCAAGTTTTGCACATATAGCGTCAGAGTCTTCTTTAGTGCCTGTGAATTTGTCTGAGTTATAGAACTCTTTAAGTTTATTCACTTTATTCCATACAATACCTTCAAGTGTTGGTATGTTCATACGGATGAAATAGAATAAGTCTCTATCAAATGCAATCTCCGTTGTGGCTGTGTTTTGTGTCACTTCTGCTTCTAGAAATCCGTTAAGTTTCACAAAGCTTGCAACACCGCGGTCGGTTTTGCTATTTTTAACCCATATTTTATTTTTATTTAAATAAACAAACACACGCGCATTTTTAGTTATTGATACTGTAGGGACATCTCCATCAGTAACGATAATATCAAAATCTTTCAGTGTAACACGACCAAAAGCTGAAGATTTCACAAGTTCTCTTTGTGTGTCAGTCATTGTTTGTTCAGTTTGTGTATAAATGCTTTTCATTTTTATAGTCTCCAAAATATTTTCTTTTTTATCTCATATTTTAGCATATCGGCCAAATCATCATTCAACCCGTCAGCATCAAAATCAATATCCTTGCGATATTTGTGTTTCACATATGTTTTGAACACTCCGGCATCACACTGGAACACGTGGCCGTAAATGTTACACGTTAGGACACTGTCGAAATTTGTTTGGTTGAATACCGCTGGGGCTTCATCACTGCTAAAAGTTTTATGCACACGTTCATAAATTCTCACGTTAGTGTGCCTATACTGTAAAGTTGTGATATAATCCATAAATACCAAATTCATTTTTATAGAATTCCTTTTTTATTTTATTATATCACAAACAATAAAGTTTGTCAAGTGCTGTGTCCGTGAATTATTTTCATCGCTGAATACACAAGATATGGGATTTGATTCCTTGCCGTGTTATGTTTCAAACGAAACGGTATCATATTTTGTGTAAATTGCCCAAGTATCCAAGCTTTTTCATCGTCCGTTGCCTCTTGGAAAAGTTGCAATTTTTCAAGTACATTACGATAAATCGAACCCATAAAGGCAAATTCAGCGCGTGACTCATCACTATCATAGTTATTATATCGGCTTAGTGCATGGCGTACCCAATAATTTTGCGTCGTGAAAGTTTCTTTCAATTTATCAACAATATTATTTATCTTTACGATATCAACATTGGCGCTTTCAATAGTAACAGTGGATACTCCAACTGGTTTCCATTCATCTGAAAAATTAGTGATTGGCTTTGCGTCTTTGTTTATCATTTCACAATTAATACCATAAAATGTTATCATAGTATTAGTGATAAGCTCCAACTTTTCAGTGAATCGATATTTAAAAGTCATATCATTAGTTCTTGCTAAATAATGAATTCCACCGCGTGGTGTTTCTTCTTTGTAAATTATATCATAGCTTTCAGCTTTTGCCTTATCAGCTTCAGAAAATCCAGGCTCCAAATCGAATACGCAAAATTCGGTATCTTTCAAGTTGCACACGATAGGGAAATTTGTAGGATTAGCGGAGATATCCTTAAATTTTGTCTTTACATTATCAATACTGATAGGATAATATAGATGATGATGTATTGCCTCTGGGTTTATTGGTCTTTTGAATCTGTCAACATATGTGGCTGGTAAATTACCAATTACATCAATAAGCTCAGTGCTAAAATCAAATGTTTGCGTGTATGGATACCCAACAATTGATGAAGGTAAGTGAATATTTTTGAAGTCACCCACATCATCAAGCCCTACCGGTGGAATATTCTTAATCCAGTATGGATGTAGTTCATCTTTATATTTTGCAACTCCATAGTAATATTCGTGGCATGTCTCATTATTATCTGTTGAGACATTTTCCAGATATTTTAAAATTTCACCATTCTCATTGATTACTATTCCTGTTTTATCTGCTGGATTTTCCAACAGAACAGGACCATATCCGTCACGAGTGTGAATTATTAATCGTGTTGGTATACCAAAAATAATATCGGTTATGTTGACAGTTTGCGAAGATAAGGATTTACCTTCATGTTTGCTACAATAAACGGGACCGTTCAATTTTGATTGCTCTATCATATTTATACCTTCAACTGTTCACCAAGTTTTGAATCAATTTATATACTTTTTCATTATATGGTATCTTATAGGTTTCACCATCAGACCATACCATTATGTGCGTTCCATCACCGCTGAGTTCCGCATATGTTCCATTTCCAAAAATGGCTTGTTCTTTTTTTTCTAATTGTACTGCATATTCTTTAATTTCGCAGTCAGTGCTTTCAAAGTTCATATTTTTTACCTCGATGCTTTATGTCGTACCTTTATCTTATATTTTTATTATATCACAAAAGCTTTAATATGTCAAGCTTTGTGTCGTACCTTTATCTTATATTTTTATTATATCACAAAAGCTTTAATATGTCAAGCTTTGTGTCGTAAAAATTGGATTAAGTCTTAACTGTCACAGCAATAGCCATGATAAGAGCGACTACAGGGTCAATTTTTTCATCATCATTCAATTTAATGGCCATCATATCACCACTGTAGCCGATTTTAACAGCGAAATTTAATAGTGACCACTGCAAAATTGGGCAATTATGTATTAGGGTTTTATCTTGTAATCGCTGCTTTAATAGTTTGATATAATCAGACATAGCGAACCCCTGGCGGATTTCAAACTGCCGTGACTCTTCAATATCAAAAAAATAATTATCAATGAGAATTCGTAAATTTTCATAACGTGCACGGTCATAACCAACATTTAGCAACGTGATATTGTATTTATCAACAACGGCCCTTACAACATCAAACACGTCACGGCTCGTGATTATATCACTATTTGTAACTGTTAAATTTGGCATTGTTTCCAATAGTCTTTGTGTAGCTTCAGACATTCTCGGAAGTGTACCACGTGATGCTATAGCCTCAACGTGTGCGTATTGTTTTCCGTCCTTTTCTGTTATGAACGCTATTGCTGTCAAGTCTCCGACTAATGACAAATCGACACCGATATTAACAGATGCTCCAGTCCAAACATTATCGAAATCATAAGAGGTACACCGTGCCTCATCTTCCAAAATATATTTCGTTGCATCATTCATTGCTACGCCCATGTTATAGGCCAAAAATTGAGTTTGAAGGGCTGGGTCATCTTTTGCAATGTTATATTCATCACGCACGGCCTCCAATTTTGGCAGTCCGTCATAAATCATAGGTGCGGCCTTTGACCAGTTATTTTCGTCGGTTACTTCTTCCGGGTCATCTAGTTGATATATCAGACCAATTGACCGGTCGCTTTCAAATTCGGCGTCAGATTTGAAGCGCTCTATAAGAGAATCATATAGTGCATCACGAACAATTCCTCCTGATGTGATATAAATTGAGCGCCATGATGATTGCTTCTGTCGCGACCCTTTATTGATAGCTGAAACGATGTCATCTTTGTAAGTGTGGACCTCATCAAATAAATTAAGTGATGAGTTACCACCTTGAGCTGCATGAATATCATTCGTTTGTTTTCGAAATGTGTTTTTATTAGGTTTAAATACGATTCCTGTTTTTGTGGTTTTTAGTAATTCTTCATCTCCTAATTTATGCAAAACACCATCACCTGATGAAATTTGATTACGCACTTGGTCAAATACATGAGCCGCTTGATTGTTATCACGTGCGATAACAACAGACTCACCACCAAAAGCTCCGCCATAAATAAGCCATAGCGTTTCAACTGCAGCCATAAGTGTTGACTTACCTGCCCCACGAATGATATTCAAAAACGTTTCATTTATTAACACGTCACCATTCAAAGTATAATAACCGAACCACAGTTCAAGCCACCATTTTTGAGCCGGTTTTAATTTTATCAAATCTAACACACCAGTCGTTGTATAAAATTCGTGTTCAATAAATTGAATAGCGGCATCAACACGTTCAGGCTTGTAAAGATATTTACCGTCTAACGCTCGCTCATGTATTCGTTTATGCTTTTCAAAAGCTCGTAAAATTGCTTTTGAATGCTTAACGCCTAAAGCTTCGTCATGATGTAACAATTCATTCAAATATTTCATATATTATAAAGTTCCTTTTTATTTTTATTATATCACAAAAAAGTGATTTTGTCAAATAGCGCGACATTGATATAAAAGTGCTTAAATGTCCCCATAAAAATATCAATGTCCCCACAGTGTCACCATATGGAGACACGCTAGAAACCGCATAACCACGCGGTTTATAGCCATTTTATACTTAAATGTCTCCATTTTTTAAAAGTTCTATATAGAAAAAAATA
>QWCW01000149.1_pt1 | contig 31562 bp, 21 predicted proteins | sample 1972691 | NCBI WGS metagenome assembly QWCW01 (sample SAMN09866698, study PRJNA288562) | Human oral metagenome isolate pre2_saliva, whole genome shotgun sequencing... | reverse complement strand
ATTGTTCGCGAAGAATTTCGAATTTCTTCGCGAACAATTTTTTTGTTGTTTTAGCAGAATCTCAAAAATCCGTTATCATCCTTCTGTTACAGGACCTGAAGGCTCTGTTCCTTCTGCTTTCTTTTTCTCTTTCTTTCCTTTCTTCTCCTTTGGTGCTACTTGCTCATACGTAACATCATTCAGTGTGAAATACTTCGCAGAAGCAAGGAACTTTATAACAGGTTTCTCAATGTGCTGCTGTGCACGGAACTGCTCAACAGTCTCTACCGCCTTGCTCTTAAACGAGGGTGTCAACGTTCCCATGTCGCCAAACTCCACGATGTCGCCATTCGCCACAATCTCACGGGCGGTTTCACTTGCTAGGTTCAACACAGCAGCTACTTCCTGCGCATTAAAGGTTGTCGACTTAGCGATGCGTGCACAGAAATTACGGAAATCTACACGTTGCCTACCCGTTGGACGAGCAACAATAACAGTCTTTCCAGCCTGCTTACCGATGTTCAGCTTCTGTTCTTTCAAGAAGAACTGGATTGGTTTATTTGCCATATCATCTTTAAGGTGGTCTCTCTTTGTGATAGCTCCGTAGGCTCGAGACCTTTTAGCCCACGGAGCGTTTGTTAATGATTTAATTTATCTTATAGCCCTTTTTTAGAACCAGATAATTGGTCTTATCTTAGCAGTACCATTCTTTGGTTGAAGCGAAATAGAATACTGGCTACCTCCAACGTTCACAACGACCTGTTTGTATTCTGAACCATCCTTACACTCTGTATTCGTCCAGTACGTTCCCATCATAGGATCTCCATTAACTCTTGTGAAAGCTGCATCGAAACGAGACTTATCCATCATTGGGAAGTTAATAGCTGACGGAGTTGGATAGAAACCTGTAGCAGAGGCATCTTCTGGTATCAAGAAACTATAATCTCCTAGAGCTTGACTTCCTTTCCCTTGATTAGCCATCTTTCCTAAAGAAGATCCCATTATCAAGAAATCATAGAGAGCAGGAATTGTTGCTCTTAATCCAAACATATTCTGCGCTGCTTGCATGGCGATATTAGACGAACTAACTGTTCCAAATCGACTTATGTTAAATAAATCTTTATAATTACCTACTGGATTGGAAGATTCTTGAGTCGTTGTACTTGACCACTGAATAGCATCATTACCTGACACTTTTACATCCTTGAGAGCTACAGCAAAATTATTAGTAGGAGAAAGAATAACACCTATTGCAGTTTTCCCAGGATTCTTGTCTAAGAATCCTTTTGTACCATCACTAAACAAATACATATTCTCCATTATAAGTCTGATGGAAATCTTATATCTTTTATTAGCTTCTACAAGCTTATGAGTAGGGACGGTTATTGATTTCCCTGTCAGACTTCTCCCATAAAGTTCACCAGAATCAAAGGTGAGCTTTAGTTTTGAGCAATTGGTTGAAGGAAGCAAATAATAGGTATTTAGAAACATGTCAACCCATGTACCACCTCCATTTTGAAATTCTCCTCCTATTTTATTATTGGAAGAAGATATTTGCCCCATAGATGGGTATGTATAAGTGTTGGTTACAAAGTCATATAACATTTCTTCAGGAATATCGTTCATCCCTGTATGTATTCTCCATTGAAATTTATTATTAGGATCTTGGGGTTCAATAGTATTATAAATAGCACTGCCTCCTCCCCATGGTTGAAATACATATCTAGTCGATGTTACTTTCATTGGTATTTCACAATTCACAAACTGTAATTCCACATCTACCATTGCAACAGCATGTTTTGCTGTAAAAGATACTTTCTGTTTGGGATCTTGATATATGTGGATGCCACGTTCTATAGTATAAAAAGCATTGTATGCATTAGTTTGATTTGTGCGATTCACACTGAGAGTTGTGCCATTAGCTGTCACATAATCATTGAAACAAACGAAATCGTAATAACCATGTGGCAATTGCATTACGCCAGGATCACCAGCGTCTGGTGTAAAGTTATTCCCATTAAACGTACCTTTGATTTCTCCTTTAAGCGTAGAACCCTGGTAAGCACGGATTGTATAATGCTTGTTTCCGTAAATAGCACGTGTAGCAACCTTTTGCTCTGGTCTACGAGTTGTGTCTGGAACTAAACTTACTTCTGCTTGCCAGCCATCACCCAGGTCTTGTATCTCTGGTTGTGACTGGGCAGCTGCACGCGTACTTGTAACATTCTCGGAAGGCTCGTAGTCTTTTTCATTAATTGAAAAAGAAACAATACCCATACCTTCTTTGGGAGTTACTTCGTTTGATAAATCCTCACTATTACTACAGCTAACAAAGAATAAACCTGCAACTATAGAAAGTGTAAGCACAGAAAAGGCTGACTTAAAATTACTTTTCATCATTATTATTTCTTTTATCGAATATTGTTATTACTCGTTAATTATTAGAACTCAATTTCGCCTCCATCAATGTTCCCACCATCTTCCCAGTTATAGTCTTCACTTGATTGTGGGGCATCTGGATATACCGAAGTACAAACAAAGTTTTCGATTTGAAGTTCGTGTACTTTACATTCAGGACATTCATGAGAGTATACAAATATTTGGAACTACCAAATTACTTGCTATCTTTTTCTCATCTTTTTTTGTTAGAGAATCAAATGTACGAACAACCGTACCTATACCTTTATTATATAGGGCTGCGTACTGCTGATAATTATGATTCTTTGTAATTCTCATCTGCTTTTTGATAAGTCGACGGCAAAGGTAATAATAAAAATTAAAAGGAACAAATAAAATAAGAAGAAGTATCATATAAAAAGAAAAGCGATAGCACCCAATAAGGGCACTACCGCCATCTTTTACTATATGGTAATTCTAATCTACAACTGTAAATTAATCGCAGTTAACGAGCTTGTTGTCAGAACCGAGAACATCTGTGATCTTATGCTTGTAAAGGTCTTCCATGTACTCACGAGCCTTTCCGCAGTACTGACGTGGGTCGAAGTACTCTGGGTGCTCATCGAATGTCTGACGTACACCTGCAGTAAATGCAAGACGAGAGTCAGAGTCGATGTTGATCTTACATACAGCACTCTTAGCTGCCTGACGGAGCTGATCTTCAGGAATACCAACAGCGTTTGGCAACTTACCACCATGCTCGTTGATGATGTCAACATACTCCTGTGGAACAGAAGAAGAGCCGTGAAGAACGATTGGGAAGCCTGGGAGCTGCTTCTCGATGGCTGCGAGAACGTCGAAAGCCAATGGAGGAGGAATCAAACGACCAGTCTTCGGGTCACGTGTACACTGCTCTGGAGTGAACTTGTAAGCACCATGAGAAGTACCAATAGAGATTGCCAATGAGTCACAACCAGTGCGAGTAGCGAAGTCAACAACCTCTTCTGGCTTTGTATAGTGTGATACCTCAGCTACAACATCATCCTCAACACCAGCGAGAACACCAAGTTCTGCCTCTACAGTTACGTCGAACTGATGTGCATACTCTACTACCTTCTTTGTCAAAGCGATATTCTCCTCGTATGGAAGAGCAGAACCATCAATCATTACAGAAGAGAATCCGAAGTCTACACAAGACTTACATGTCTCGAAGCTATCACCATGGTCTAGGTGAAGAACAATCTCTGGATGATGGCAACCCAACTCCTTTGCGTACTCTACAGCACCCTCTGCAAGGTAACGAAGTAAAGTCTGGTTAGCATACTTGCGGGCACCCTTAGATACCTGAAGGATAACTGGTGACTTTAGTTCTGATGATGCCTTGATGATTGCCTGAAGCTGCTCAAGGTTATTGAAGTTGAATGCTGGGATTGCATAACCGCCTTTGATTGCTCTCTTGAACATATCACGTGTGTTCACGAGACCTAATTTCTTGTAATCTACTACTGCCATAATTAATTATGTTTTAATAATGAAATAAGTCAAAACCTATTGTTACTTGCAAAAGTACGACATTATTTTCTGATAGCCAAGATATGATAGCTATTAAATGAAGCGCAAGTGTTAAATTGCGTAATTAACTATTAGCTGGACTTGACTTATATGTACCTTTGCATACAAATGACTAATGATTAAGTGTAAAGGATATATGAAGTATAAGATGATTGTGCTCGATCTCGATGGCACACTGACGAATAATAAGAAGGAGATAACGCCTAAAACGAAGGAAGCTCTTATGCAAGCGCAGGCAAAGGGCGTGCATATTGTATTGGCATCGGGGCGTCCCACTTACGGAATCATACCTCTTGCTGAGGAGTTAGAACTAAAGAATCATGGCGGATTCATCCTCGCTTACAACGGAGGAAAGATTATTGACTGCACGAACAATCGTGTTTTATTTGAACAGAAGTTGGATGAGAAGCTCGTTCCCAGGCTCTATGAAGGGGCGAAGAAGGCTGGTTTACAGATTCTAACTTACCAAGGTGAGGGGATTGCAGCCACTCAAAAGGATGATAAATATGTACAGATTGAGGCGCACATCAATAAGATGCCCGTCGTTCAATACGATGACTTCCTCCGCCAACTGGTCTATCCTATTAATAAATGTCTGATTGTTGGCGAACCAACTAAGCTCCATCAACTAGAGTTAAGTCTACTTGCTCAACTGAAAGGACAGATGGAGCTCTATCGTTCAGCCGATTACTTCTTAGAGTGTGTGCCCTTAGGTATCGACAAAGCGCAGTCGCTCAACCGCTTAATCACTACACTCGGTATCACCAAAGAGGAGGTTATCGCCTGTGGTGATGGCTATAACGACCTGAGTATGATACGCTTTGCAGGACTCGGGGTAGCTATGGCGAACGCTGCAAAAGACATTCAATCCGAAGCCGATTACGTAACATTATCGAACGAAGAAGATGGTGTTGCACATGTTGTTGAGCAGTTTATCTAATTCAAAATGCAATGTTCACTATTCTAGGTTGTGGTTAATTAGACAGAAGGAAAGGGTTTTTTAGACAAAATGACATAAGGACATATGGGTTGAAGGACATATTATTAAGACAGAAGGAAATGGTTTTTTAAACAAAATGACATAAAGACATATGGGTTGAAGGACATATTATTAAGACAGAAGAACATGGTTTTTTAAACAAAATGACATAAAGACATATTGGTTTAAGGACATATTATTAAGACATAGTAACATAGGAACACGAATCCTAATAACGAAAGAACAAAAACAAGGAAAGGCTCTTCTCTATTTGAGAAGAAGCCTCACCCCCAACCCCTCTCCGAATAGAGAGGGGAGTGAAAACCATTATTTGCAGATAAAGAGGGCGTTTCGTCACATTGAAGAAAGGCTCTTTTGGATAGAAAGAAAGGCTCTTCTCCATTTGAGAAGAGCCTTTCCTTATTTGCTATCTTATACTCGTACACCTCGTAACCCTATATTACTCAGCCTAAGAAACACGTCATTAAAACAATATGTCTTTATGTCATTTTGTCTAAAAAACTATGTCCTTATGTCTTAGAAACTATGTTACTCTGTCTAAGCACTCATAGCTTTGGATTACAAAGCGAGCCTTTCTGCCATACTCGCTGCGGCTCTTCTACCATCGCCCATTGCGAGGATAACAGTCGCACCACCACGTACAATGTCACCACCAGCATATATCTCTGGACGTGAACTCTGCATCTGGTCGCTGACAACTATCGTGTTCTTACGACCTAACTCAAGCCCTTCGATAGACTTCGGAACCAACGGGTTCGGTGAAACTCCTACTGCCACAATCACTTGATCGCACTCCACTGTCACCGTCTCGCCCGTTACCTCTGGACGTCGACGCCCACTAGCATCAGGCTCACCAAGCCTCATCACATCCAATACAGCAGCACAGACGCGACCCTTCTCATCGGCTTTATACGATTGAGGATTATGTAACGTGAGGAAATGGACACCCTCTTCTTTGGCGTGTTTCACCTCCTCCAGGCGTGCAGGCATCTCTGCTTCTGAACGTCTGTATACCAATGTCACGTCTGCCCCAAGACGCTTAGCTGTACGGCAGGAGTCCATCGCTGTGTTGCCTCCTCCTATAACAAGAACCCTCTTACCTATTATGAGTGGCGTGTCCGTTTCGGGGTTAGCTGCATCCATGAGGTTTACTCTCGTGAGGTATTCGTTACTAGAGAGTATGTTGATAGAGTTCTCTCCTTCAATGCCCATAAAGTTCGGTAAGCCTGCTCCGGAACCTACAAAGATGCCTTTAAAATCCATCTCCTTCAATTCGTCAATACTGATAGTCTTACCCACAATCGTGTCTGTTTGGAAGTGGACACCCATACGTCGGAGGTTCTCAATCTCTACATCTACTATCTTGTTAGGGAGGCGGAACTCGGGGATACCATACTTGAGTACGCCACCGATCTCATGTAGTGCTTCGAACACATAAACCTCATATCCACGCTTTACCATATCGCCTGCAAAGCTCAAACCAGATGGTCCTGAACCCACAACAGCTACCTTGATACCCGTCGAGGGGGCTACTTTTGGTAAGGTCATCTGCCCACTCTCACGCTCATAGTCGGCTGCGAAACGCTCGAGATAACCAATGGCTACGGCGGGCGAATTCATCTTTAGATGGATACAACGGCTCTCACACTGCTTTTCCTGTGGGCATACACGACCGCAAACAGCGGGCAATGCCGATGTTTCCTTTAGTATGCTAGCTGCCTGAAGGAAGTCTCCATGCTCTATATGTTTGATGAAGTCGGGGATATGAATGCCCACTGGGCACCCTTCCACACACGTTGGTTTCGGGCAATCGAGGCATCGCTTCGCCTCTTGCATAGCCATTTCAGGGGTCAAACCAATGTTCACTTCCTCCAAACGAGTCGTTGCACGATAGGCAGGATCAAGTTCCGGCATCTGCACACGAGGGATGGCTGTACGCTCCTTAGGCTTCAACCCCTTGCGAAGAGCTTTGCGCCAAACCTCTTCGGGTTCGTTTGCTTCATCGGTGGAAACGCTGTTTTTGTCGATAGAAGATGATTTCTCACCATCCGCAGAAGTCTCATCTCCCACATTATTAATAGACGAGTTCGAATGCTCGGAACCCTTCTTGTCAGCTGGATTAGGCACTGCCATGTCCTTAGCCTCAATCTCCTTGAAGGTGCCCATACGCTTAAACATCTCGTCCCAATCGACTAAGTCGCCGTCAAACTCTGGTCCGTCAATGCAGACAAACTTGGTCTTTCCACCAATAGTCAATCGACAAGCACCACACATTCCAGTGCCGTCTACCATGATAGTATTCAGTGATACATCGTTTGGAATGCCGTATTTTTTTGCCAAGAGTGAGGTGAATTTCATCATAATAGGAGGTCCAATCGCCAACACCTTATCGACATGCTCACGTTGAATCACCTGCTCAACTCCCACCGTGACAACGCCCTTCTCACCATAAGAACCATCATCCGTCATGATGATCACCTCGTCTGAGTACTGTCGAACATCGTCCACCATGATAACAAGTTCCTTGCTTCTTCCAGCCAAAACAGATATTACCTTGTTGCCAGCTTGCTTAAGAGCTGTGAGGATGGGGAGTATTGCTGCAATGCCAATACCACCTCCCGCACATACAACTGTACCATATTTCTCAATGCGAGAAGGGGTGCCCAAAGGACCGACAATATCGACTATCTCGTCTCCAACCTCTAGTTGGCAAAGCTTCGTCGAAGAGCGTCCCACCTCTTGAATAACCATTGTCAACGTGCCCTTCTGGGCGTCAGCTTTGGCAATGGTGTATGGTACTCTCTCACTGTGATGATCAACACGTACGATGATAAAGTTGCCTGGTCGACAACTACGAGCTATGAGTGGTGCCTCTACTTCAATACAAAACACCTTCTCAGAAAACTGCTTCTTACTTATAATCTTGTTCATAGTCTAAAGGGCTCATCCACGTCCCCTCTCCGCTTGGAGAGGGGGGATTAGGATCCACGAGGGATGAGTTTTGTTAAAAGGTTGATTGTTAGGTTATGTCTTGTTCGTTGTTCCGTATTAGTGGGCTAAGGCTTAGTCCATCTTATCGTCGAGCATTTCAAAGCCGCAATAAGGTACGAGCACCTTCGGAACACGTATACCCTCTGGGGTTTGATTGTTCTCTATGATTGCCGCAACAATGCGTGGCAAGGCAAGTGCCGAACCATTCAGTGTGTGGCACAACTCTATCTTCTTATCCTCTGCATGACGGTAACGACAATGCAAACGATTCGCTTGGTAACTCTCGAAGTTAGATACACTTGACACCTCCAACCAGCGTTCCTGCGCTGCACTCCATACCTCGAAATCATAGCAGATAGCCGATGTGAAGCTCATGTCGCCACCGCAGAGACGAAGGATGTGATAGGGTAATTCGAGCTTTTTCAATAGACCTTCTACATGGTTCAACATCTCATCCAATGACTCATAAGAGTGTTCTGGCTTATCAATGCGCACGATCTCCACCTTATCAAACTGGTGTAGACGATTCAGTCCACGCACGTCTTTTCCATAGCTACCAGCCTCTCGACGGAAGCAAGCAGAGTAAGCACAACGCTTAATCGGGAGCTCTTTCTCGTCAAGAATCTCATCACGGAATATGTTGGTAACAGGCACCTCTGCCGTTGGAATCAAGTATAGATCATCGAGGTTAGCATGGTACATCTGACCCTCTTTATCAGGCAACTGACCAGTGCCAAGACCGGAGTCTTGATTAACAACCAATGGTGGTTGCACCTCAAGATAGCCGCTTTTTCGTGCTTCATCAAGGAAGAATGCCTCTAGAGCACGTTGGAATCTTGCCATCTTACCGATGTACAATGGGAAGCCAGCACCCGTTATCTTCACACCTAAGTCGAAGTCAACTAGGTTGAACTTCTTCAATAGATCCCAGTGGCATTGGGCGTCAGCTGGGAGGTTAGGCTTCGTTCCGCCCTCCTTAACAACAACGTTGTCGTTAGCGTCCTTGCCCTCTGGAACATCGTCGTTAGGGATGTTTGGAATGGTTAAGAGCACCTCGGTCATCTCCTTCTGGGCATTCTCCATGATCTCCTGGAGTGCTTTGTCGGCCGATTTAAGCTCTGCCACCTCTTCTTTTATATTGTTAGCTTCATCCTTCTTACCGTCCTTCATCAGTTGACCAATCTGCTTTGATAGTTGGTTCTGATGCTGTTTATTGGTGTCAAGTTTCTGCTGAGTCTCACGACGCAAGCGGTCATATTCCAATACTTTCTCTACTGCCTCACGTGCACCAGAGAAGTGTTTCTTCTCCAATCCTTTGATGACACGCTCTGTCTCTTCGCTTATAAGCTTTAATGTAAGCATATATCTATATCCTTTTTGATTGTTATTTATCTGAGAGCAAAGTTACAAAAATCTTCTAGAAGTCAATCATGTTTACTGCACTTATTTGCTGTTTAAGGGAGAGATACAGCCTCTCCCCCAACCCCTCTCCGAATGGAGAGGGGAGTGAAAACTATTGTTTGCAGATGAAGGGGGCGTTTCTTTGATGCAAGGAAAGGCTCTTTTCATAACGAAGAAACGCCCTTCTCCAATCGAGAAGGGCGTTTTCTTTAATTCTAGAATATGATTACCTCTATTCCCACTTACCATCCTCTCTCATCCTACTAGCAGTATTCACGCCCCTCTCCATTCGGAGAGGGGACGGGGGAGAGGCTTTCCTTCTATACGATTATTCGTTCATGTAGCGTTGAACACGCGCATACATCAATTCGTATTGCGACTTGAGTGTACTGTTACTCGTGGTCTTGATACGCTCAGCAAGGAGTGTTTGCAACTTCTGCGCATAGTGGAACACATACTCAGCAGTGCGGTCGATGGTCTCTGTCCACATTGTTTCTGGATCGCCATAACCCGTTCCAAAGCCGAGGAAGGACACGTCTTCTTTATCATTGCGAAGGCTGCGCACCCTGCCCATCTGCTTCACTTCCATAACGTTCGACCTAAGTCGTTCCACGTATAAACGCTCCATGGCAATATCGTCATCATCGAGTGACTCGTCACCTGCAATCGTCTTTCTCCATACGTTGTTATAGACATCCTCGTTATATTCCAAGGGCGAATAGGATGTGGAATCGGCATAGTAACTGAGTGCCAAACGTGCTGTTGCGGACATAGCCATCTCTTGTATGCCACTTGCCAACATCTTATAAGGATGCGAATTAACCTGTGGCAATCTATCTTCAAGACTTGTTATCCCTCGTTTACCGAACTTTCGAGCCTCCTCCAAGAGCCACATTGCTGCTGCACGTTGGCGTTCCTTTGATACGACTTCATAGCGTGGAAGTCCTGAAGACTCGGTCGTTTGATAGAGTTTGATACCGCCTATCAAGGCATAAACATTGCGTGAGTAACCATAAGCCTGAGACACTATTTGACGATAGAGTTTCGCCTTTCTAGCCCCGTCCTCACCATCTGGTATCCACTCATCAAAGTGCTGGAGGATGTATTCAAGGTTCTTCAAACCATAGGTACTCGACTTGATTGCATCGCTACCAAGGTCCTCCTCAATCGCAGTTGGGTCATAACGATAACGCGACTGTTGCAATCCATAACGATACATAGGGTCGGTTTCGTGTCGAGCCACAAGTTCCTGCAAAGGCTTAATATCGTCGCGAAAGCCTTTAGAGTTAGGGAATACACGATAACCCCACTCTATGGCATACTTGTCATAGACGCCGAGAATAGGTGGCGTAAGCGATACACCCTTATCAGAAGGCTGTGCAACGTAATTGAAACGGGCATAGTCCATGATAGAAGCTGTGGTGCCGTACTTATGAGTGAAGTCCACCGAGCGTAACGAATCAGTAGGTATAGCAGCTGAAGCAGCCATATTATGCATTAATCCGAGTGTATGACCAACCTCGTGACCAACGATGTATTCGAGCGAAGCCTCTAGTATGCTATCTGGCATATTAAGCGTTCGAGCAGCGGGATCGAGCTGTGCTGTCTGGATAAAACGCCAACTATTAATGACGTTGACCACGTCGTTATAAACCAAGACAGTGGCTGTGATGATTTCACCCGTGCGTGGATCAATCCATGACGGACCCATTGCATTCTCCGTGGCAGTAGGCAAGTAACGTATGCAAGAGTACTTGAAATTATCTGGATCAAAGCTCGGGTCATCCGTTGGGAAGTCCCTTACCTGCATGACATTCTTAAATCCTATGCGTTCAAAAGCAGCGTTCCAACGCAGAACGGAGTTCCTAATTGCCTTCTTCCAAAGCGGTGGGAAGTTGTTGTCAATATAGTAAACAATCGGCTTCTTAGGCTCTGAGAGCTTCCCTGCAAAGTATGCGGCAGGGTCCTTCGGCTCTACTCGCCACCTATTAATAAAGCTCGCATGCTCAATGAGTCCATCGTTAACTATTGCCTTAGGAGTTAAGAAGTAACCTAGTCGGACATCGCTAAGTCGAGGCGTCATCTTATCCTCTGGCAATAGAGCTAATGTAAATTCAACACCGATGGATACCGGTTGATTACTGATTGCCACACTACCACTATTACCCGTCATGTTGGCTACGTAGTTACGTTCCATCTTAACACATGCGTTGGACTCAAAGGACTTTAACGCAGTAACCTTTATCCATTCGGGTTTCAATTCGGCATCCACTCTGTAAGGACCAGCTATCTTGGCAATAACAGGGAAATACTTACTTTCACGCAAGAAGAACGATGAGGCATCGAAGACGATACCACCTGTTTTCTTGTTACGAGCCTTGATTGGGAAGGAATAGAGGTCGAGGTTACGATAGTTAGTAGCCTCAGCTTCCTTTGCCATTGGCGTTGGTAAGGCGTCAAGCAACTCTGAATTGACAGCCTGCATGACGATGGAACTATCCTTCTGAACGAATCGGATATGAGAAACAGAGCCTGCACGTGTACCTAATTCGGCATATTGCGGACTAGATACTGACGAGATGGTTGCCCCTAGCAACATATCACGATTGAGGGAAGAAGGGGGAAGTTCAACATAAAGTTTCTCTCCCGTTCGATAGAGAGAGACGAAAGGACCTCGGGCAGAGTCGGTCTTCTCTTCTGTAAGGAGTCGCTCGTAAGCATCTTTCTTCACCACGGTTGTGGTTGTCTTCGTATCTTTCTTCTTCTTTTTAAAGAGTGGGAAAGCCTGCGCCGAGAGTGAGATACTTAGCAAGCCAACAGCTAGTAAGCTGATGGCAGCCGTTCTCTTAGATGGAATGAATAGTTTTCTCATTTCTTAACCTCCATTGTCTTGTTCACTTTGAAGAGCAACATCTCATAGTGAGTGCGTGCTTCTAAGGGCAAGTTAGCCTTTAAGCACTTCTCCAAAGCTGGTTTTAACTTAGCCAGACAATTATAGAAATAAAGCTCAGAGTTGTCTGCTACAGTGATATCCACTGTTGGGGCGAGATTCTGTGAAGGGTCTCCAAAACCTGGTGTAGCGCCCATGTCGTCATCTTTCAACGCCGAACGACTGCCCGAACCACCCTCAGAACCACCATTACCAGTGGCTTTTGAGACTACACTCTGCGCATAATTCATGAATGTGCGTTGCAGGACTCGCTCGCTCTGAGAGGGTGCACGCATTTGAGCAACGCTCTTGAAGATACCATCATAGAGGTCATCAAAGTACTCCTTTTGCGTGTAGCTGTTTGGATTCAAGTAAGAGGTAACAGCCACACGAAGCCTAGCAGCAAGCAAGTCATAGCCTAGGAACTCCAAAGACTGGTCATAGTAGCTAACAGATAAGAACCCTTTGCGCTCGTAGTTGCGGTTAGCATACTTGGTGAAGTTAGTTGCCTGTTGTAGACACCACAGCATTGAGCGACGCTGAAGATCCTTAGGTACGACCTGATACTGCGCTATTCCACTTGAAACCTTCATGTTGTTAAGGTACATACCACCCACGTTACTAAGCACATGTTTGAATACTTCGTATCGATTCTGTGATATCTGGAGATAGAGCTGATCCTTGATTCGTGTGTCCTCATCGTTCTTTATCCACTTAGAGAGGTTCGATTCAACGATAGAGTAGTTCTTGTTGGCAAGGTTGGCAGTCTCTATCATGTCATTACCGAGCGCACCTTGCTGCACACGTGGGTCCCACTTGCCATTGCGTTCAGCGTAGAAACGATAGCGAGGATTCTGTACCTTCTTATCGACGAAAGCCTCGAGTGTCTTTGTCTCATCGTTGATAGAGACAGTAGAAGGGTCGAAGTAACGATAGTTCCAATCAATGGTGAAATAGTCATACATGCCTAAATCGGTTTGAGCAAGGCGTACACCATGGTCTGTGGGTTGTGCCACATAATTATAATCGACGTCATCCATAACCGATGGCGTTAGTCCCATGGTTGTGGTGAAACGTGCATTACGCAAAGAGTCAGTAGGGTAAGTAGATGACGCACCAGGGTTAGCTTGCAATCCCAACATACTTCCCATCTCTCTCATCACAAGTAGTTTCAACCCTTCAGCAAACTGAGCTGCATTCAAGCGGTTGCCTCTCACTGATGGATCAACGGCTCCTGTCTCAACCAAACGACGCTTATGCAGAGAGCGTTCAACGTCAGAATAGATAAACATTGACGCACTCATGATCTCTCCAGTATTAGGGTTTACATACTTGTCACTCGATGGTTCGGATGAAGAACCACTAGGGATATATCTGATACAAGAGTACTGCACGTTGTCTGGGTCGAAGTCTTCTTGATCCTTAGGGAAGTCTACCACCTCTATTGCATTTCGATATCCAATCTTCTCAAAAGCCTTGTTCCACGCAAGAACACCCTCTCTGATAGGTTTCTTCCAAGCCTCTGGAAAGGTGTTATCAAGATAGAAGCGGATAGGCTGAACAGGCTCACTTAGTTTGCCTTTAGCATATGCCTTCTTATCACGTGGCACAAGATTCCAACGGTGAGAATAGTAGATTTTCTTGGTTCCAGCCCCTTCTACGGGTATTCCTAATCGAGCAGAATAATCAACGCCAATGCGTGAGTCCATAATACGAGGACGCATAGCTGACTCGGGAACAAGGGCTAGACTATAGCTTACACCTACTGTTGTTGGACGCTCACCACCTACCGGCATAGACATTAAAGAGGTGGAAACGCCATAGGAGAAGTCGTTATTAATGGACAAGTTAGTATCAAAACTCTTTATACCTCGTATAAAAGAAAGCTCAGACTTAGGCGTTGCCTTGATAGAATACTTACCATTACGTGTTGGCATAACAGGCAGTAGGTTGGTTGGTTTCCCTAGTAAGGAGGTAACGTCGAAGACTACTGCTGTACTGTCATTGTTATATGCCATGATGTTAAAACCCAGCCAGATACCATCGCGATAGTTGAGTGCTAGGGCGCTAGAAAGCTCTGGTGAGGAGGCATTCGACTGAAAGAGAACATTGTTCGGGGTCTTCATTACCACCGAGCTATCCTGTATGTCGAAATAAAAGAGTACTGGGTTAGCACTCGTCGAACCGACTGTCACCGTTGTAGGGTCGGTCGTTGACGTGATCGTGCCACCTAATATCATCTGCTTCTTAAGCAGTGTTCGCGGTAATTCAAAGTAGATTTTGTTGTCTTGCTTGTAGACTGTGATGAACTTACTACGTGCTGTCTCGGTCTTCTTGTCCTTAAAGAGTCGATCGTACTTCGTCTCCTTCTTGGCTTTAGAAGAGTCCTTCGACTTATTGTCATCAGCCTTAACTACAGTACCATGCAACACTAGGAGGAACGCAAAAGCCCCTCCCAGTAATGGTTTCCAATGTGAGATATTCATTATCATTAATGTTTATTTGTTTCTGTATAGTGCCTTCACAATCCTCTTAGTGATATGCTGTTTCGACCAACGTAGGCTATTTGTCTGTGCGTCATAACAATAAAGACTACCCTGCATAGTGCTTGATGGGTCGTTAGTTGCTATATATATAAGGTTGTCATCATCGGAGAATACCATGTCAACTATCGTCTCCGTGCTATTGCCAACACTAATGAGTGGAGTTGTAGGGAAGGTTCCGTTCGCTAGGACGTTATGTGCATATACGGCGTTACCCTTCGTGTAGTAAACGATGTTCTTACTACGTGCTGAACGTACAACTGAGCCATTTTCAATTCCTGTTGACGCTGGCATAGCTATGCGATACAGTACCTTTGCAGCAATGCGCTTGGTTGCGTCAGACGAATAATAGCCTGGGTTGATATAGTTGAAATAGAATGTTCCCGTGCTCTTCTGGCATGTGATGAGGGCGAGATGACGCTGCCTATTAATGCTAGCCATACCCACCAAGGTATCACCAGAGAATGTTCCCTTGAGGATTTCGGCTGGTATTGAGGTGTTCTCAATCGCCATTGTGAGAAGAGCACCATGTGAATTGTCGAAGTAAGCATCGCCATGTGCATAGAACAAGTCCTCTCTCCACCATGGAGTCATGTAATTGGCAAGTGTGACGTTACCACTGACAGCACCATTGAAACGTGATGTCTGTGTTTGAAGATTGGTTGAATTCACATCAAGAGAATAGAGGTTATGACCTGTAATAGCCATCACCTTGGGTCGACTATCATCCGAACTTGCCACTAACTGATTGACCTTCTCACCAACAGAAGTATTGAAGATTGATATCATCTCATAGCCATCTAGCTGATAAATCTTCGATGGGTTACCTGCAGCAAGGAACAAGATATTAGCCTTCTGACTATCGAATGTCCTACTGAAAGCCATTGAGCGTGGCGCACCAAAGCTGACATTAGGGTTGTTATCAGCCAATACATCCAACTTGAAGGACTTCTTTACATCCTCAGTTGGGACGTATGACAAGATGGTTTGATTGTTGTTATCAGCCAAGAGATAGATTCCCTTGGTGTAAGCATACTCTACATTGACATTGAACTCATAGATTTGAATGTTCTGACCATTGCTTACACGCAAGCGAGCTTTGTACTCTCCCGACTTGTTACAAGGGTAGACTAGCTTCGAATCGTTCGATACTAGCTTATGATTAACCTCCCATTCGTAAGTAAGGGGTTTGTCTCCATTGGTCTGCAAGACGGTTGGATTAATCTTAAGAGTATCGTTCTGATCCAATGTGTAAGTACTTTCAAGAGGATTCTGAAGACTTATCACTGATACAGAGTCGCCCCCCGCAGTAGAGTCATCCTTAATACATGAGGTGAAGGTAAGGGCAGATAGTGCCAATACATATAAATATTTCTTTATCATACTTGTAGCTTTCTTATTCCATGAAGGGATCATGTCCCGTATCTGTTATCTATTAGTTGTATTGTTACTCAGGGTTTGCTAGGAAATAAGCCTTAACCTTCTGAATGTTTCTATACAGCTGTGTCTGTTGACGAGGATTGCGAATTGCATTCACAATAAGGCTTGGGTCGGAGTCATAATACGACAACAACATACGATACTTGGCTGGTGTATAATCTGGAAGACCCATTGCCTTCATTATTGGATAGTCCCACCAATAAGGCTTCTCGAGTACATTATCGAAGGTGATAATGCGCTTGGTCATATTCGGGAAACGAACTCCTAAATCGTTGGTAGCCTCTAAACGCAATACAATTCGTATGTTATCATTCTGCGTACTACTCAAGTTTTGACGCAACAACACCACTGGGAACGTTGCAGAAAGACTATCGGCTGGAATGATCTGGTCGCTATTCAATGCCTCATAGTGTACACCTGCTTGAGCCGAACTACTAGGGTCAACGACTACCTTGAAGTGCTGAGCAGTGGACTTTTTAACGCCTGCGAGCTTTACAGTAACAGCCACCGTATCACGTGTCACACTAGTTGGTGCGGTTCCAAAAGAGTAATTATATAAGGTGTCAGAAGTATTCTTCAAAGCAAAATACACCTGATTATTGCCTTCAAAATCACCTTCTTTAGAATATTCCCCATCGTAATCTATACCAGAGCATGCCTGCCATGACAAGGCAATAACACCAATGGCAAAGAAGTTTATGATTGACTTATACATAATCTATTAAATTCTAGTTGATTGTATCAATATACTTTGTATGAGGGCTGGTCAGCGTGGTTAGCGAAAGAGTCTTCGCTCCACAAAGACCTTATTAGCCCTTATCTTTTATAATTTGTGTACTTCCTTGTTACCATACTCATTCTCCACATCAGGCCAAGGGAGGTTGAAGATGGCATCAGAAGGCTGATAGGTATCAACGTTGCGGAAGTCAGTAAAGCTGCGATTATAGTGCTTTAACGCATAGAAGGACTGTCCCATACCAGGGAACTCACGCATACGTTCACGCATCATCTCCTGTTCGAAGAGGTCACGTGTGCTCACTTTCGATGCATCAACATCGCCAAGTCCCCTACTCTTCCTCACTGCGTTAAGCAGAGAAATAGCCTCTGCCTTGTTCGTGTCATACACACTTTCACTCAAGATATAGTACATCTCTGGCAGACTAATCAGTACAAAGCCCTTGAGGGTATTGTTGTTTGCCTCTGCATCGTTCTGTATGAAGCGTATAAAAGAGAATGTTGATGCACCCGAAGAGGTGTTTTCTCTGAAGAACGAGCTGTATCTTGCATCAGAGCTAGTGGCTGTGAAGTGGTCTGTCTCATAGAGACTTCGTGCATCACGACGCCCTTCAGTAAACGTACCAGCACCTGTTGCACGCAGAAAAGCAGAACGAATAGCACCAGAACGATCGGCTGCATAAACGCCAAATATCATCTCTTTATTAGCTGGGAAACGCATAACTGAATCGATAGAAGTCGTTGTGTTCAGCTTAAAGTTCTGTGTTGCATTGATGACTTCACGTGCATACTTAGCAGCTTCTGACTTATTACCCATAGCATAGTAAACGCGTGCTTTCGTTGCTTTCACCGCATATTTATTGAAGAAGATGACGCGGTCTTGATGATAATCACGCTGTAAAACGTTATTGTAAGTGACGTTATTATCATCTGACAATAGCGAGTCGGCAGCATTCAAATCACCAATAATTAACTTGAAAGTATCATGCAAACTATAACGCGAGCGGTTCTTTAGATTGAACTCAGTTGCGTATGGTAAACCTAGCGTATTGGCGTCACTTCGGGTATAGTCAGTACAGTATAAGCGAGCCAAATCGAAGTGCATAAAGGCACGCAAACCCAATGCTTCACCATGTATGAGGCGTCTCTCTTGAGGCGCACTACTGATATCATTCATGTGTCGCAACACGTTGTTGACATTTGCGAGATTGCTATACATGTTCTTCCAGATGGCATCTGTCTGCAAACGAGCCTGTTGGTTGGTATATTGGTAACGGTTCAGATAATAGCTCACATCCTGTGAGTTATCATAACCAAACTCCTGTCCGAGTCTATCAACAAGCCCCCATGAGAGGCTCTCACCATACAGGTTGGAGGAAGCTAACTTGCCATAAACACCAAACATAGCATCTTCATAACCCGTGATAGTCGTAAACATCTGGTCTTCGGTGTTCTGTCCTTTGGGCTGAACATCCAAGAAGTCATTGCAAGAGGTCAGTAGTGCAAGTACCACCGAAGCCCCTATATATTTTGTCAACATATTCATTTCTTGTCTAATCGTATTAAAGTGAGAATCTTAAAGAGAACTCGAAACTTCTATCGTAAGGGTAGTTTAGACCGCGCTCACGCTTTGCTGAGGATAGATAGAAGAGGTCATTGGTGAGGAACTCGAGGTACATACGTCTCAAGCCGTACTTCTGTATCCATGTTGTTGGAACCTCGTAAGACAACGCCAAACTGCTCATTCGCAGGTAATTGTTCATCTGTACGAAGCGAGATGTTTGATAAGGTGTTGCCGTATCATCAATTCGCTTGTACTTAGCAATCGTCCCTGGCGTCTTCCATCTGTCCTGAAGTACACGCTCATCAGCGTTATACTTAGGGTTAGCACCCTCTACCTTTGTAGCGAGAGTCTCGTTATACAAGGCTCCACCAAATGAGTATTGAAAGGTGCAGCTAAGGGCAAATCGCTTATAAGTAAGGTAGGAGTTGATAGATCCGATACCGATTGGGTTCGTATCACCAAAGATGACTTTGTCATTCGGATCATAGGTAAATGTGTAGTTACCATCACGCTTAATGAAGATTTCCTGACCTGTTACTGGATCGATACCAGCGGATGGTACAACCTTCAAAGCGGACAATGACTGACCTTCCTCATATACTGGGAGTGGTGCAACACCACCCTTTGCGAGGTTCTGCTCATTGAGTGCACGGAGCGCATTACTTATCTTCTTGATCTTATTCTTATTATATGCATAGGTGAAACCAAGCGACCATTGCCAGTCCTTTGTCTGTATTGGGAAGGTGCGAACACGAAGCTCGAAACCTGTGTTCTGAACCTCTCCAATATTCTCACGAGAGGTGGATACACCTACTGATGGTGCCTTGGTTATATCCAAAAGCAGGTTATCTGTATTCTTGATATAGTAGTCGGCAGAGAGGTCGATACGCCCATGGAAAGCGGTGAAGTCGACACCGATATTCGTACTCAACGTGCGTTCCCACTTCAAGTCAGGGTTACCTATAGTAATAGGTGTGGCACCTGTACCCTTACCATAGAAGTAAGAGCTGTTGTAACTATACGTTGTTAATGACTGATAAGGGTTGAAGTTGATGTTACCAAGGTATCCTATGCTAGCACGCAACTTGAGTAATTGAATGGGAGTACCCTTCATGAACTTCTCATTATGGATGTTCCAACCACCTCCAACACTCCAGAATGGAGCAAAGCGTTGGTTCTTTCCGAATCGAGATGAGCCTTCATAACGATAGATAAGATCGAGGAAGTACTTGTTATCCCATATAGTGTTTGCATTCACAAAGAAGCCTACTCCCCTTGTTTCTGTATCTGAACCACTAGGGTGACTATTGGTATCATAAGAGGTAGCAAAGGCTGGATGACCCAACTGGTCAGAGTAGAATCCAACGGAGCGATAGCCTGTTGCATCTGTAGAAGTCGACTCCATACTACTACCACCCATAGCTGTTAAGAACAACTTCTTAAAGAAGTAGTTGTTATAAGACAGCATTACCTTACCTTGGAAGGTGGTTGTATTGGTCCAGTTATCCGATAAGGAGCCTCGCTGGTTGACTGCTTTTGAGATCTTCTCATTGTATGAGAAAGGTGAAGTAAACACTCGTCTGTCTTGCTTACTGCGGTCGATTGTGAAGTCACCATCCAATCGTACCTTATCACCAAACCATAATTGGACACTCGTGGTATTGAGGAAGTCGAGGTTATTCGACTTGTTGTAACTACCTAACGAAGCGTCATACAAGGGGTTGGCAAGGTCATGATAGAGCGAAGAACGCAACTGCCCGTCGGCATCGTAAGGGTTTTCATAAGGGTTCATCTTTACCCAATCGGAGAAGTCACCATATGGTGATTCATGATTAGTAACCGATGTTAACGTTGAATTATTCGATATGAAGAACTTGCCCGAGACGTTATATGAGAGGCGGAAGTTGGTTGATAAGCGGGTACGATCAGACCCTTTCATCACTCCAGAGTCCTTTCCATAACGTACTCCAAGGTTATATTTGGCACGCTCATCACCACCATCTATACTCAAACTGTGCGATTGTGAGAAGGCATTACGCAATGGTTTCGATAGCCAATCGGTCTCTACTCCACGTTGAACATCGTTATATATACGTGCATAGTCGCGGTCGTACTGGTACTGACGGGTTGGGTCTGTATCAGTGAACAAGCCTGCTAAACGCTCATACTCAAGTTTCTGACGAGCATTCAAGAGGTGATAATCATGCAAGTCTGGCGTTGATAAACGAACAGTCCCACTATAATTCAATTTCAGCTTACCACCTTTCAAGGTCTTGGTAGTGATTACTATCACACCAGCTGACGCCTTCGCACCATAAAGGGCAGACGCTGAAGCATCCTTCAAGACAGTTACTGTCTCGATATCATTCATATCCATGTCGGCAACATACTCTGCTGTTACCTGTGCACCATCGACTACATAGACTGGAGTATTAGCCTGTCCCTCAAAGGTGGCACGCCCACGAATATTGATATCTGCCACCTTGTTAGGGTCAGAACCCTTGAGGTTATCATCGGCGATGACCATACCTGGCACGAAGGAAGATATACTTTGCAACACATTCTTCGTACCCACATTCATCAACTGATCGCGTGTCACGGCTACTTGAGAGCCCGTAAACGAGTTCTTGTTCTTAGTTTGATAACCCGTAACAACAACCTCCTGCATCTCTTTAGAGTCCTCTCTCAAGGTGAAGTTGGCTGCTGCTCCATTCTTAACAGTCCTTGTTACGGTCTTATAACCGATGTAGGACACCGTAAGGTGCGCCTCCTTCTGATCCGTTTGTATCTGGTATTCACCATTGATATCGGTTACGAAGCCTCCATTAACGCCTTCCATGCGGACAATGGCACCAATGATTGGCTCGCCATCGGCGTCAGTAACCTGACCTTTGATGGTTCCCTTGCGTTGAGCAACTACCTTCTTGGCAAAGGTGAGGGTGTTTCCATCAACCGAATAAGTAAACGGCAGTTGATTGGAGAGGCTCACCAATAAACTTGTGACTGACTGGTCGCGAACGGAAAGGGTTACTCCTTTGAGCGACTTAACATCCTCGTCAGCAAATTTCACTACTAGACCCGTTTGCTTAGCAACCTCATTTGCAAAGGATTCGATTGTTGCATCCTGCAAAGAAAGCGTTACCTTCGCACCATCGAAGTCCTGTGCTGAAGCTGGAAGACATAATGGTCCAATGCATAAAAGGTTCAGAATAAGAACACAGGTAATACGTTGGAGAAAATTCATCTTGTGCATCTTTCTCTATAATTAATATTTACTTACTAATCAAAAAACAATCTTTTACTAATCGAAAAATAGCCTTCACTTAAACTGAATACCATCACTTGTTTCGCTCATAATGGTTAATTGTTTTCGCTCTAACTCTTATTACAATCTTAAAAAAACTCTTTCTTTGATATTACTCTTCTATCATTATCCGACTGCAAAAGTACGAAAAAAAAACGAATCTATAATCTTTTCATTATTAAAAAGACATATGTTTGCAAATAAAGAAGAGCCTCACCCCCAACCCCTCTCCGAATGGAGAGGGGAGTGATGACTATTGTTTGCTGATAAAGAGGGCGTTTCTTTGATGCAAGGAGAGGCTCTTCTCGACATAAGGAAACGCCCTTCTCGTTTGGAGAAGGGCGTTTCCTTTAATTCTAGAATACAATTACCTCTATTCCCACTAACCATCCTCTCACATCCTACTAATAGTATTCACGCCCCTCTCCATTCGGAGAGGGGACGGGGGTGAGGCTGTAGATGGACTGTTGTGAGGCTTCTTCTCACCTGCTCCCGTTAGGCACTCCTCCCCTTGGGGGAGGCTGGGTGGGGTAACTTAAAACCTATTACACCTCTCGAAGAAACCAATCTCCTCGAGTTCTTTCTGCATACGTGCTTCCTCTTCATCGGTCATGTTTTGGAAGGGAACACGGTTCGGTCCGAGGTCGAAACCGAGCAGTTTCATGATGCGCTTACCGCCTACGATGTTACCACGGAAGTGACAGATAACATTGATCACTGCCTGTGAGAAGTTCTGTTTCTCACGTGCTGTCTCGATGTCGCCAGCGTTCCATGCCTCGATGATACCCGTCAGCTCGCGCCCGTTATAGTTCGTTGTACCACCAATGCCACCACGTGCTCCACCCTGAGCAAGGCTTGGGAGGATTGTTTCGTCTTGACCATGAAGCATGTCATACTTGCCTTCTTTATACAAACGACACTGATTGTACTCATAGAGACTCTCGAAGGTGTACTTGATTCCTGCAAAGTTTTCTATGCGCCCATCAACGGCTTTCAACAGGTCAAGCATAGGCAAGAAGGCTCCGTTGAAGGCTGGGATGTGATAATAATAGAACGGTAAGGAAGGGGCAGCCGAAGCGATGGTTTCGCAATACTTCACCAACTCCTCAATGCGACCAATCTTAGGGAAAGGAGGTGCCATTGCGCCTATTCCCCATGCACCAATGCGCTCGGCATGCTTTGCCAACTTAACACTCTCACGCAGACAACAGCTCCCCACGTGTACGATAACCTTAAACCCTTCGGGCGCTACTTGTACCCATCTCTCTGCCAGCTGCATACGTTCTTCGGTCGTAAGCATATATCCTTCGCCTGAAGAACCATTGATGAATACACCTTTCAAACCATTCTTCTGCAACATAGCTGCATACTTCTCGATAGGTTCGAGATTGACATCGCCATTCGCATGAAAGGGTGTGAATGGTGCATCAATAAGTCCAATAATCTTTTCCATAACTATATTTTAATGTATTACTATTCCATATTGTCTGTCGTTGGTCGTAGGCAAGAAAGCTGCAAGATGAGGGCTAGCACCACCACAGCTCCTAATAGGGCAAAGCCCAACCCAAGGTTTCCTCCATCGGTCCACTTGCCTAACACTTGTGTAACAGCAGCCCCGGCAAAGACGCCCGTCATGTTCATTATACCATAGGCAGTGCTTCGATACTTTGAAGAAATGAACTGGCAAAGGATCGGCATATTGTTCGCATCAAAGATACCATAGCCCACTCCGAAGCATAGTCCAGCCCCAACGACTGCGATGAGACTATGTCCAAAGCCCAAGAGTATCAATGCTGGGACGGTCAAACCAAGCCCAATAGCACTCGTATAAACTCTTCCGCGGATATTGCGCTGCACCCATCTGTCGGAGAGGATACCTCCCAGAATGACGCCAACAAAGGATGAGACGGCAATAGTAATGGTCGATATAGGTCCCGCACTAGCCATCGGTATGTTCAAACTATCGGCGAAGAGCGTTGGTAACCAGTTCTTCGTTGCCCATCCGGGGAGGCTAGGTACAGCGAAATAGAACAATATTACCCAGAATGCCCACGTTGAGAAGACGACAGAAAGACCTCGGAACGGATTGCGTGAGGGCTTTTCTCCTGTCGTGGTAGCCTGTTTCTGCGAATGTTTAGGATTCTCTTTGAGTAAGAGAAGGAGTACGATTGAATAGACAACACCGATGACGCCGAACCAATGGAACGCCGCATTCCATGAGAGCATGGCTGCGAGTGTGGCACCAAAGCCGCCTATCGCCTGTCCAACATAGAGTCCGGTCATGTGGATTCCGATAGCTAATGAGCGCGACTTACCCTCATGCCAGTCGGCAATTAACGACAGGGCGGAAGGGATATAGAGTGCTTCACTAATGCCCATAAAGGCTCTTAGCCAGTAAAGCTGCGTGAAGTTATGGGCGTAACCCATAAGGAATGTGACCATTGACCATACGAATATGCTACCCACAACGAGCCACTTACGGCTCATCCTGTCGGCTATAATACCTGCAAAGGGGCTTACAATGCCATAAATCCAAAGGAAGACTGCCATCAAAGCACCGAATGCTTCGGCTTGATTCAACTCACTGATGTCGGCTTTCATAGCCTCTTGCATGGTGGACAACATCTGTCGGTCCATGTAATTCAAGAGTGCTACAAACCATAAGAGGGCGACAAGCACCCAAGGATAATACTTCTTCATAGATAGGTTTTTACCGCTGTTTGTTATTTTATCTCATGTTTGTGAGGAACTTGTTCGGGATATTTTATAATCTGATTGCTCCTTACACGGGGTTTTAACTCACCTCCGATGACAAAGACACCATCATCGGTTTTGACCATAGCAGCACCCGCACGTGCTGTTTCCGTATGTTTCGACAATACTTGCCAACCACCCTCATTATATAATAAGGTGTAAGGGTTGAACTGATACCACGCTATCGGGTGAGAGAGATAGTCGGGTTGTGGATGATTGACAGCCGCTAGGAAGATGTCTTTGTTTACTCCGCCCGTGACCAGGAGATGGTCAGTTGCTATGTTGATAGCTGCTCCGCCACCCACAAAGAGGGCTTCGCCAGCCTCATCCTTAGGGCTATCAAGGTTTTTCCAAGTGGCAGTTTCTTCATCAAAGAGGTAGCCATCCATAGCTAACTGTGCCTCTTTCTCGCTTGTTGCAGGGGCAAATCCACCGAAAAGACAGAGCTTTCTTTCGCCTAAAGAACCGGCTACCGGCTGTACACGAGGTAGTCCGGGGAAGGGTTGGATGTCCTTCCATCCACGATTGAGATGGTCTAAATCGAGGCATAACACACGATTGCTTGCCTTTCCATCTACCATTCCGCCAATGATATATAGGTGTCGACCGACGAGTGCACCAGCCATATTATCCACCTTGCAAGGCATAGAGGGAAGGGCAGTCACACGTGCTTGACCATCCTTAGCGAGCGTAATGCGATAGACACCATGCTTGCTTCCGCTCTCGTTCTGACCGCCTGCTATGATCATTCCGTCCGCACATGACACGGCAACACCATAAGCGATTGGCTCGGGCAGGGAGCCTATCTGTGTCCATGCCAGTTGGTCGCCTGTGGTGGAACGTGCGCTGTATATACCTTTATAAAACTTCTTCTTGCTGTCGGGAGCGAGCGTGTTAACAGGGAAATTGCAGCCTCCTGCCATCACAATATACGCTCCTATATGTCCTGCGAAACAGGCTGATACGCCTTGTTCGATACCCGTTTCGGTCGTAGGAAATCCTTTCATCTGTGTCAAACTATCGGTTGTGAACGCATTTGCAGATAGTCCCGATAGTAACGATAAACTACTCATTATTAGGTTCTTAATACTCATTATTTAGGTTGAAGGGGTCATTTAGCAAAAAAGCCGTCGCCCCCTACGGAACGACGGCTTATATATCTAAGTGCAAGAAATGCGCTTACTTATTGATTGCAGCTACTCCTGGAAGCACCTTACCCTCGATTGCCTCGAGCATAGCACCACCACCTGTAGATACGTAAGAAACCTTATCTGCAAGTCCAAACTTATTGACTGCGGCTACAGAGTCACCACCACCAACGAGTGAGTAAGCACCGTTCTCTTGTGTTGCCTGTGCTACGGTCTTAGCGATCTCGCCTGTTCCTTTAGCAAAGTTCTCCAACTCGAACACACCTACAGGACCGTTCCAAAGGATGGTCTTAGAGCTTAGGATGATCTTCTTCCAAGCCTCAATGCTCTCTTCAGAAGCGTCCATTCCCTCCCACTCATCAGGTATCTGATCGATTGGGAACACCTTACGTTCAGTGTCATTAGAGAACTCTTTACCACAAACAGTAGCCACTGACAATGAGAGGTTAACGCCCTTCTCCTTCGCAGCAGCTATCACATTCAATGCCTCTGGCATAAGGTCATCCTCGTGAAGAGACTTACCGATCTTACCGCCCTGAGCCTTGATAAAGGTGTAACCCATACCTCCGCCGATGATAAGATTGTCCACTTTGTCAAGGAGGTTCTTGATTACTCCGAGCTTAGAACTTACCTTTGAACCACCGATGATGGCTGTGAATGGGTGCTTAGCATTACGTAGGACGTTATCAATGGCAGTAACTTCCTTCTCCATAAGGAAGCCCAACATCTTATGGTCGGCATCGAAGTAATCAGCGATAACAGCCGTTGATGCGTGCTTGCGATGGGCTGTTCCAAAGGCGTCATTAACGTACACGTCAGCGTAAGAAGCAAGTTTCTTTGCAAAGTTCTGCTGGCGTTCTTTCATCTCAGCCTTGGCTGCGTCATACTCAGGAGTGCCCTTTTCAACACCTACTGGCTTACCTTCCTCTTCTGGATAGTAGCGTAGGTTCTCCAACAAGAGAGCCTCACCTGGCTTCAAGGCAGCTGCCTCTGCATCAGCATTACCAGCGTCCTTAGCGAACTTAACATCAACTCCTAAGGCATCGCTAACGTTCTTTACGATCTGACTCAATGATAGTTCAGGTTTAACCTTACCCTTTGGTTTACCCATGTGGCTCATCATGATGAGGGCACCACCATCCTCCAACACCTTCTTCAAGGTAGGAAGAGCACCGCGGATACGTGTGTCGTCTGTTACATGACCATGCTCATCTAATGGCACATTGAAGTCTACGCGGACGATAGCCTTATGTCCGGCGAAGTTGAAATCATTAATTTTCATCTCTTATATAATACTTTTTAATGTGATTACTAACCTACCGCAAAAATACTACTTTTCGATGAATTAGGGAAGAGATTAGTATCTTTTTTGTAATTTTGCACGTATGGTTTACCCTTAATCGGGTATTTTGTAAAGCGCAGTTAGCACTGAGCTGTATTGTTATTGATTAATTCGTTGGATATGAAAGATTCTGTTATTATCGTCAGTGGAGGCCTTGATTCCATCACCTTATTATATGACAAGGCGGAGACAATAGCCTTAGCTATATCGTTTGATTACGGTCAGAACCATGGCAAGAAGGAGTTACCTTATGCTGAATACCACTGTCAGAAGCTGGGCATACCACACATAACTATACCCTTAACCTTCATGCACCAATACTTCAAGAGTTCGCTACTTGAAGGTGCAGAAGCCATCCCTGAGGGGCATTATGAGGAGGAGAACATGAAGTCGACAGTGGTTCCTTTCCGCAACGGAATCATGTTGGCGATTGCTACGGGTATAGCGGAAAGCCACGAACTAAAGCGTGTTTATATTGCAAATCATGGTGGCGACCACACAATCTACCCTGATTGTCGACCCGAGTTCATCGATGCCATGGATAAGGCAACATCGGCTGGCACCTTCGTTGATGTGCGTGTCGAGGCTCCTTACACGAACATTTCTAAGGCTGACATCGTGCGTCGTGGCACTGCTCTAGGCATTGATTACGCCAAGACATGGAGCTGTTATAAGGGTTCGGAGATACACTGTGGAAAGTGTGGAACATGTGTGGAACGCAAGGAGGCATTCGCTGATGCAGGTGTTGAAGACCCTACGGAATATGAGAACTAGAACTCTACTGTCACCCTACCATTAATCTGGCGACCCGTAAGAAAGTTCGGTACGGCATATTGCTGACCGGCTATGTCGGTCACCCAATAGTATGAGTTAACGTTGTTGATACCGAATAGGTTAAGGCAATCAAGCCCAATCCATACGTTCTTGAATATCGTGTTTCTACTACCATCATGATTGTCTAGTAGACGATAACTCATACCTATATCCGCCCGCTTATAGGCTGGTGCTCGGAAGGAGTTGTTCTCTAGTTCCTGGTGAGGAGTTGCGAAGGGAAGCCCGTCAGCATAGGCTAACTTGAGTGACATTCGCCATCTCGTCGTACCCGGGAAATAGTCTGTGAAGTATAGATTCAGTGCATATCGTTGATCGGTCGGGAGCGGTATGCTCTTTCCGTTCAGACGCATTCTTGTGTTCATAACACTTAGTGTCAACCATGAATCAGTACCAGGAACAAACTCGCCAAAGAGCTTTAGATCCAATCCTGTTGCATGTCCTGTGGCGTGCTGATCGCCGTAGTATGTGACCTTCACATTGTCTACTGAATAAGGTACGAGCTGTGACAAGGCTTTGTAATAAGCCTCAGCAGTGAACTTAAATGGTCTGCCCATCATCTCAAAACGATAGGACATGGACGCCAAAGCATGGATGGATCGTTGCGAACGGACGCTTTGGTTCAGGGTTGCATAGGTAACACCATTGATCATGGAAGTGTCTCGCAGTTCCTTATAGAACGGTGCTTGATAATACAAACCACCTGCTATTCGGAAGCTAAGATTGCGATTCTTGCCAGGAGTAATGGTAAGGGAAGCACGTGGAGAGACGATGCTCTCGCCATTAAACGACCAATGGGCGAAACGCACACCATAGTTGAATGTGAAGAGCGTTGGCACTGAATCACGTGTTTGGAAGTTCCATGTGTCTTGCAGATAGGCTTCTGTTCGCTTAGCATTCAGCTCGTTCTTCGCACGAAGAGAGTATATCATGCGAAGGTCCCGACCAGTATGTGGCACGTTATAACCAGCCGAATCACGATACTCATACTCGGCTGAGTTCTCCTTAACCTGCTCCACCTTATAGGTCACACCACCCTCTATCTTATGCTTACCCGTTCGATGTTGTAACATCAATTTGAGGCTCTTCACATTCGCATTCAGGTAGTCGCGCGAGTGCTGCATATAGGTTCCCACGCCCAGATTCTCCGATGTCTCGGTTTGCGTAAGCCAGTATTGTCCCTGTATATCATAGCGTTCCTGCTCCCTTGTTGAGAATGCCGACGCCAAGAGTGATACGTCTGTTCGAGGCGAGAGATGGCGTGTGATGGAGAGAGAACCAAAGTAAGTGCGGAAGAGATCCTTCTCTTGTCCATCGAAGTAAACACGGAACTTCTTCACATTCTGCAGTGTTCCGAAGTTCGTCTCACGGTCTTCTGGTTGGAAGTTATAGTGGTTGTCCGATATATTTCCTATAAAGTCTATCTGCCAACGCTTGCTAGGTTGCCATGAAAGATAGGTTTGATAATCCAAGAACGAGGGCTTATATTCACCCTTAGTCTGCAACGATCCGAGTAGATAACGGTTCGTTTTATAACGCACACCATTAGTCCAAGTGAACTTCTTTGACGCTATTCCAAGGTACGCACTGGCTCCAAGTAAGGAGGCAGTGAGGCTCGCCTCGGTTCGTTTCGGACGTTTGTAAGTGATGTCAAGGGCTGAACTCATCTTGTCACCATACTTTGCTTCAAAGCCACCAGTTGAGAAGCCGACACTCTGAACCATGTCAGGATTTATGATAGACAAGCCCTCCTGCTGCCCACTACGTACTAGGAAGGGGCGATAGACCTCAATGTTATTGATATAGACAGAGTTCTCGTCGAACGTACCACCACGCACATTGTATTGCGAGGAGAGTTCGGAATGAGTGGAGACACCCGCTTGTGTCTGCACCATCTCTTCGACTGCATTGCCCGAAGCAGAGGGTCCCTGTTTCACCTTATCGACGTCGAGTTCCTCGGTCGTACCGTGTTGCTTGGTCTTACCCTCTACTACCACCTCCTGCATCTCATTGTCATCAAGGAGCTGAACGAGCATGGTCTGCTTGCCTTGTGGGCGTCGGAGCACACGCTCCTTACTCTTATAACCAATCATCGAAAAGCGTACTTTCACCGAATCAGCGCTGTGTAACAGAATATGAAATTCGCCTTTTAGATTCGTCATAGCCAACTTTCCTTGCGAAACAACCATCACGGACGCTAATTCAATGGGGTTTCCATCTTTATCAGACACCTTCCCTTGCAGTGTAAAAGACTGACCAATAGCTACTTGCGTAACCATCAGGAAGAACACAAATAATATACTTGTTTTCAGATACTTACCTATCATAACTATCAAATAACGCTCTCCCCTCCCCTTTTATTGTAATCAAGTGAGAATAAAAACAGGCGCAGCACAAACCCAACAACAAGCCTATCACCAGCCAACAACAAGCTCACCACCAGCCCAACTACAGCCTCTCCCCCAACCCCTCTCCGAATGGAGAGGGGAGTGAATACTGCTAGTAGGATGGGAGAGGGTGGTAAGGGGGGATAGAGGTAATTGTATTTTGAAATTAAGGAAACGCCCTTCTCGATTGGAGAAGGGCGTTTCCTTATGTCGAGAAGAGCCTCTCCTTGCATCGAAGAAACGCCCCCTTTATTTACAATCAGCAGTATTCACTCCCCTCTCCATTCGGAGAGGGGTTGGGGGAGAGGCTTTCCTTCACTTGCAAACAGTAGTTTTCACTCCCCTCTCCATTCGGAGAGGGGGCGGGGGAGAGGCTGCTTCCTTAATTTCAAGAGTGTGTTCCCTCTTGTTTAATCGTATTGTACAAAGGATCGAACCTTATATTTTAACCATGAGTAATTCGTAGGAGTTCCTACATATATAGGGTTTGCTTCGAATCGACTACCACCATTATGTGAGGTGCTTGTCCAATAGAATCTATCTTCTGTAGTACCAACGAAAGAAACGCCACCAACGGCAGTAAAGGCTGATTCGAATAGATAACCATACCACAAGTAGCGAAGGTTTAACCTCCCTAGATCATACACTCTATCAGCAAAACCCAGCAAATCATAAGCATGGAAATAGTCTCTTTGAGAGGGTAAGAACCACTTCTTTGTTGCCAAAGTACCCGTTAAGACAGCTGTAGGGTGGAATGTTGCAGCTGCTTTAAAGGCTGGGAAGTTATCACTCTCACCTCTTACTTTATCTGCAGGAAGTACCCCCACTCCTGCATAAGAAGCATTCCATGTCTCGTCATAACCGCTGGTTGAGAACTCGTTATAGTACCTACTTGCAGAGCTAACACCAATACCTCCAGCATCACTAATAGCATGACTGCTTTGAATCTTATAGTCATATAATCTCTCTGCAAACATATACTTCGTTCCGTTTCCAGCCTCTTCTATAGCTGCAGCAAGATGGTTTACAGGGTCAACAACAACTCCGACAGGTGTCTTTCCAGGGTTCTTATGTAGCAAGCCTGTTGTTCCGTCGCTGAAAAGATAGGTGAAGTAAGGCTTGATCTTGACGGCTATTGTATAGGTCCCATTGGCTTCTAAGACCTTACCAGCACTCACAAGGCTATTGATAGAACCCTCCATATTCTTCCAAAAGATTTGTCCTTCGCTGATATCCATCTTCAAG
>QWCW01000184.1_pt1 | contig 32062 bp, 21 predicted proteins | sample 1972691 | NCBI WGS metagenome assembly QWCW01 (sample SAMN09866698, study PRJNA288562) | Human oral metagenome isolate pre2_saliva, whole genome shotgun sequencing... | reverse complement strand
GGGCGTAAGTACACAGCGTGGTAACAAACTCTACATCCACATCCTAAACTGTATGGACTCCAGCCTCTTCATCCCTACTGGCAACCACAAAATCAAGTCCGCCACCGTCTTTGGCACCAACAAGCGTGTCAACTTCACAAAGACTGGTAATGGTATCACCCTCAACCTCGACACCATCCCTACTGACATTGATTATATCGTTGAGTTGACGTTGTAAGATAAGAGTTTTATAAGTAAATATCTTTAAAGATAACCCGCAGCAATCACTTGGTCGCTGCGGGTTCTGTTTATATGTATGAATAACTTTCTTCCTCAAATATATACAACGCTGATTTCCAATGATTTACATTTGTATGGTACAAAAATGTTTCCTCAATTTGAGTAGTATTGATTAAGAAACATCTTGGATGTTATCATATAATATTTACTATGACTCTATATGCAAAGACGAAAGCAATGTTTGATAATCCATCTTGTAATTGTCTTATAACAGTTTTTCATATAATATCAGCAATATAATCAACTTTTATGTATTGTTTTTACTAGAATAATCTTGCTTATTATTTATCAATGTAGCAATTTTATCATGTATTGATTCATATATTTCTAATTCTAACATATTTTTTAGGATAGGCTGACCAACAGTTACTCCAACTTTGAATATATAGAGATAAAAGTCAGAAAAAATTGTAATGATCTCTGCACATTTTACGTCATGATAAATAGGTTTAATGAAATGTTCTATTATGCCTATACATGTATTTACAGCAATATTTTTATCTAGTCTTGGAAATAATTTTCCAAAGACTTGAAACTGTATATTATTGGTATCGTTCTGTGTAAAGTAAACCGACATCTTATCGTTAAGGTAGCCAATAAATGAAGGTTTATCTGGGGAATTGCTTAATAAGCAATTTAGAAGTTCTTCATCTCTAATAGCATTACAACTAATAACATAATCCAGATGTTGTTTTAATTCTACTGTAAGCTGTTCATTTGTTGATGGTAGACATTTCATTCCGAGGAAGACTTTCACAAAACTAATCCAGTAACTACCACTATTTAAGAAACCTTCAGGTTGCCTTTCCATTGCTTTTACTGCCAATGTAATAAGCCCGTGTGTGAAACTTCCAAGATTACTCTTATAATCTTCGAATAATGGTTCAAGAACATAGCTACTATAAGAACCTATATCATTTTCATCCCATTTACAAGACCAACGATTAAATTGTTTAAATAAAACTTCATAAGTGATATTTAGCGCATTCTTAATACTTTGTATGTTTTGAGCAACATATTTTGGATTAGGCTTGCTTCCAACACAATTCTCTATCATATATCGATTTATTTTATATAGAGCACTGCCAGAATTACCCAATCTAGTTATAAGGCTAGTATAATTTATATACTTTTCTATTATATGACTTACTCTTGGAACCATCCTATCCTCAAAATTGGTAATATCATAGCCGTTTGCAACATACATTGCGGCTATGTCTTCATTACCTTGCTTTGAAAACTCATTCCAAGGAGCAGAACAAATAGCAGGAGCCTTCGGATTTATGGTTTCAGCATTAAAATGTGTTTCCAACATACCATCTCCATCATGCAAAAGGCGATTCACAAGTGCGGAAAGACGAAGATTATCGTCATCATTTGCCCAATGTTCAATTCGCTCTGAAAGTTCATTTCTCAATACACTAAAATTATATCTTGGGTCTTTAAGTACTAATTGAAACATAAAAATAGTAGAATCTATGCCTTTTAGTGTATTATCTAATACATACTCATTGAGTAGTTGATTATCTGTGGAGACTTTGAATATAGGATAATTCTCTCCTGCAGCATTCACATATTCCTCAAATATTTTTGGAGTAACTTTTCTTTCCTGCAACATTCCTATTATATTAATTTCCTTATATGTATTATCAATCGCTTCTTGGAGATTGTTCAATACGATATAATAGTTTGCTCCATTTGTCAAACTACATTTGGATATTTTGCTACAGTATGATTTAAGTAATCGTTTAGCACAATTTTCTGAAACTTTCTGTATTAAAGTATGTATAGTCTCATCATTTTCTATCTCCGTGAAATCTATTTCTGATTTCATATTCGCAAGCGCATCCCATTTTTTATTAAGCCGTTCTTGTTCTTCCTCATTAAAATTAGAAGTATCGAGCGAGTTGAAACTCTTAACTGCATTCGCAAGACAGTCTTTTGTAATAGACCTAGAAGTAAGAATAGATTCTAAAACAGGAACAAAGTGTGGAGATTTTGCATATTCTGAAATAGAATTCCCATTATTAATCAAACTCAATAATACATTTCTAAGCGGAAGTTCACCAGCCAATTTTTCATCTTCAATGCCATAGGCAAATTGACATAGTTGCACTCTTACATTGTCTGTCTGTGGGTAGAAACTATTTACCTTGTCGAAAAGTTCATTTGATAAAAGGCGACTTTCCATAGTCCCATCTTGATCATACAATATGTACTCTTTCTTCAATACATATAAGGCTAGGTTCTGAAGGCGAAACTGCTCTTCAGGCCACTGGTGGCGTAATGCTACAAGTTCATTTATGAAACAGATAACGGAACGGGGATTTGGTTCATCTTCTAAACACATAAACACTTGGCAAACATGTTCTTCATCATGCTCATTCTTCCCAAAAGCTTTTTCAAAGAATTTTCTAAAAAGTTCTCGATAATCTGTAAAAACTGGTTTAGGAATGGTAAATACAATTGGGAAGGTCTTATTAACAAACTGCTTAAATTTATACGAATTTTCTTCATCTTTAGAAAATACAGCCTCACATAAATGCCTATAATCAAAAGGTATTATCGCCCATATACTTTGAAAGTCACTTCCTGCAAAGAATGTATAAATAAGAGACCATAACTGAACAACTTTATAAGAGGGAAGTCTATCCATATTATCAAATACGATAATGATTTTCTTCTTTTTAGAATTTTTATTATTTAATTGTTCTGAAATTGCTTGTAACCAATTTTTAAATTCAGTCACAGATGGCTCTTCACTAGATGTAAATTGCTCATCTATTGTATTATCATTTTTTTGTGTAAAAAAAGTTATGAGATCCCCCCATTTTTCGTTACAGCTTGCATACAGTATAGCAATAATAACAGTTAATATTATGGGGCCTAGTTCTATTAATAATATATATAGCAAACCTAGTTCTATTTTATTATCAATTAATTGACTACATATTGTCGTTGACAAACCAAAATATCCTACTGTCAAAATACCAACAATAGCAGCCCAAGAGAATTTAGGGATAGATTTAGTTATCGTGGTCGTCTTATTAGATAGAAGCATTTGAAGTTGATCAGCCCATTCTGCAACGTGATCCTTTCCACTCCTCATTTTTATTTTAACTTCCCCACTAAGTACACCATCTTGTATAAGCTTATTAGTAAGAGTCTCTAATATAGAACGACGTTGTAAATCTTCTTGATGTCCCCATGAATCATAAGTAAATGTATAATAAGAATCAGATTTTAGTTTCTCTTCTATCTTTGCAACTACATTTGATTTACCCGTTCCCCAACGACCTTCCAACCCTATTATACGTGGTATACTTACCTGACCAACCTGATTATCATTGTCTGTCTTTCGAATGTAATCAGAAATACTCTCTGCTAATCTTGACTGAGACTGTCCTTCAGAAAGATCCTCTCCAACAGGTTTATCTACAATAAAACGAGGAAAAGTTGTTTCCATATTTTTCATACTATAAATGTTTATCTTACTTAATTAGAAAATTTACACACAATTTCTGCTAGACAAATATCTAACTATTTTCAATTTATATTGAAAAATCTACAACGTTTTGTGACAAAAATGAGTTACTTGCCTGCTAAAAACGAATATGATTGCAACTTGAAAACAAATTAGTATTCTCTTCATCTTTCATTTCGAATTCTTTATACATATAAAGTAGTATTTTGCTGTCTTCCAAGCACCTTTTCATAGATAAGTTTTTAGTTACACTTTCCATTAACATGGGTAACACCTTGCAAATATAATATAAAATATTTATATAAAGAATAAAGAGAAAAGGTTTTTTACAAAAAACTTTTCATGCTGAATGTCAATAAAGCTAACATAGTTTTGTTTTTAGTTGCTGTCACTTTTAACACTTCACGCAAACAACAGATTATAAACCACTTATAACGCTTCAAGGAGTGACAGTAGTGACAGCAACTTTGAAAGTTTTTTCGGATAACAACTAACGATTTAAGATGGGAGAGGCAGACTGGTCAAGGCTACTACGTACCGCCACTAAATACTCTGTGCCATGCGAAGAATGTTTACTGTGGAGGTCGGGGATGTTGGCAAGAACACGACCGAAATGGGAAAGGCTTGTCAGGTTCAGTTGACTGCCATATCGCTGGCGGAGTAGACTAAAGATGGAGGCGGCTGTCATATAGGCACCCTTAGTCAAGTCCTTAGGAATGGAAAAACACTCGAAGAAGAGAGCTTCAGCAGGTGTACGCTGCTGATACTGCACGTTGTTTGCCATAATCTCTTGGGTGTCAGCCTCATCAAACCAATAACGTCTACCAGCCTCAAGTTCGGCAACAGCCTGAGCATAAAGCTGCTCATAGTCTATGCGGTCGGGCAGACGGATAGGACCAGTCAGCGTAACAGCTATAAAACGGCGGCAGCCACTGGGATCGCTAAAGACATCCGAAACGTTTGCCGTAGCAATGAAAGAGACAACACGTGGCAACGTAAGCTGCTGTTGACGGTAAGGCTGACGGAGTTTGATACTTGCAAGCTGCATGACATTCTTCAAAAAACCGTCTTGCGTCTTTGCAGACAGGGCATTGAACTCATCAATGTTTATCAGCAGCGATTGTGTCATTGCGCGCAGCGTATTCTGTTTCTCACTCATAATAAGATTATCGTTATATCCCCACTGCAACGCTTCTGGTAGAAGGCGTCTGCAGAAGGTAGACTTCCGATAGCCCTGTCGTGAGATGAGTAGCGGTGCAACACTGTTGCCATGTGCATTATCCAGACCCATCCATTGTGCTACCATTGCAAGAAACCACGTGTGGAACCATTCTGCCCACCGTGCATTGTCATTAGGTACACAGTCTGCCAAAGCCTTGATATGGTCCTTTCCGTCCCATCTCCCTCGCAGGCTATTGAGGAAGTCGTCCACAGGATTAAAAACCTTGACAAAGTCCGACTCCGTGTATCGTCGGATATCTTTGTCCCACGAATCAATCCCATCAAGACGCGCCTTGATAGCGATTGTGTTGCGCATCCGTTCATCCGCAGGCACAAAAGGTTCATCACTCCCAGCCTTTCGGATTTCCGTACACCCCAAGGCGGTGTTATACCGCATTTCATACTTCCGCTCAAGATAGTTGAGCAGACGACGAGTAATATCATTTTTAAGTCTTTCCGACTGTCGGTTACGCTGATTTTCAGCTTTAATTTTCTTAAGATTCTTGTATTGCATATCGTAGAAGTTTTAAAGTTGACGAGTTAACGAGTTAACAAGTTGCTTGTGAAGAAGGAGAAAGAGTGAAAAGATTAAGCTGCAGTTCTTTCTCACACGGAGGAACGGAGGACAGGACCAGTACAGAGAAACCTAAAGGTTTAAAGAGTAAACAGAGATATAGAAAAACTTATGTCTTTTTTCATATGACCTTATGTTATTATGGCTGCTGTATTGGCTCACACAGAGACCACAGAGGAACGAAGGACAGGACCAGCACTGAGAAACCTAAAGCTTTAAGGAGGAAACAAAGACATTGAAAACTTATGCCTTTCCTCATCTGACCTTATATCATTATGGCTACCGTATTGGCTCACACAGAGAACACGGAGGAACGGAGGACAGAACCAGCACTGAGAAACCTAAAGGTTTAAGGAGTAAACAGAGACGTAGAAAAACATATATCTTTTTTCATCTGACCTTATGTCATTATGGCTGCTGTATTGGCTCACACGGAGGAACGGAGGACAGGACCAGTACAGAGAAACCTAAAGGTTTAAAGAGTAAACAGAGACGTAGAAAAACATATATCTTTTTCATCTGACCTTATGTCATTATGGCTACTGTATTGGCTCACACAGAGGAACAGAGGATAGGACCAGTACAGAGAAACCTAAAGGTTTAAAGAGTAAACAGAGACGTAGAAAAACTTATGTCTTTTTTCATCTGACCTTATGTCATTATGTCTGTCATTAAGTCTAACACAGAAAAAGTTAAACTCTTACTATGTCTTTTCCGTCTGACTTTATGTCATTATGGCTGTCATTAAGTCTACCGACAGAATAAGTTAACATGTTACTATGTCTTTTATTATCCTGTCCACCAGCACCACACGTGCGAAGCCTCAACACATGATGTACGGAACGTTAGCACCACAGAAACAAGACCTCTATAACAGTTTACTTACTCAATTCCGTAACGCAAAAGTTACCCTCTCTTTCTCTTACAAAACGTACTAATGTCTTAACTCCTATTACTCCCTTTCACTCCTTATCTCCTTCCCGAAAGCACTACTAATATTTCCAGCACGTCTGGTAGTTATCATAAACACGTGGGACAGCATAGCCATAACGCTGGAAGAGTTTGTCAACCCATTTCTGTTCGTCCTCACTCAGTTTATTAATTCCTCGATGGTAACGATAATAAACAAAGCGACTTCCGAAATGACTCTCCATAGTACTACGCAGAGAGCGGTAGTCACTATGCCTCACATCATTGAAAAGGTGCGAGAATCCCCACGCCAATCGTTCTGTCTCCATAGCGTAAAACGCCTTACAGCTATTGCCAGAGCGCGCAGAAGGAAGAACCGCCAAAGAATACAATCGTGCATAAAGCACACTGCCCAGTCTTTGGGCATGTTAGAAAAATCTGTACACATAAATAGAATGATTTAAGAAAAATAAATTCAAAAAAGGAAGATGCGATTAGTTTGTAGGAAATCACGCTTAGCGTGTCGTTGATCTTCCTTATTTCTGCTTGCAAAGATACAACACAGAGATACCCCTTGTCAAGTTTTTTACGAATTATTTTTATTTTGCTGTCATTCCTATCACCCACTCACGACTTATAACACTTTATAAATCAACGAACTACCGCAAATATTAAAAATGACAGCAAATAGTTTTCAAACTTAGTGTAGTATATAGAACATTTATTGAGAACTCAACATAAGAATTCAAAACACATAATATTCCCTCGTGCTTTTTTCGAACAACGTGTAGGCTGTATGGCGCAAACACTGGCTGGCTTTCTTTCAGTGAGTGCCAGTGCAGTCTTCGCAATCGTAATCTAATTAGTTGTATTACTCTTGACCATATCAAATACTTTGTTCAATAACATAAGATTTTAAAAAGAAAAAAAATATTTTTATAACTATTCTGAAAATTATTTCTTAAGGAAATCAACCACTGGTTTTATCGTATCTTTTTCTTTCTCAAACAAATAATCTACTATTATTTCTATAAGCTCATGCCTGTCTTTCTTTCTCTCACGTAGTTCAGAGTCTATTAGACTATATAATTTTTTACCATTGGCATCTCCTATTGCATTATTTTCCTTTTTATATATATCAACTATATCAGACAAACTTTTTTGTTGGAAAATATAATCGTTTAATCTTCTAAATAAGCCATGATCTACATTGAGATACAACTTACTTCTAAGAAATTTCTCCAGACTCTCTATTGGTAGGAAATTTAAAGGAACATTAACAGCAATCTTTTTTTAATCCTATATTGCTGGGCTTGCTCTTTGATGTCAGCATCGAGAATCATACAAATTGAGCATTTTTTTCCCATAAGATTATTAGTAATAGCATCATTTGCTAAATCGATGACTTTAGAATATCCTCCACAAGGTAATACATGAACTAAACGATTATTAAGGAGATACTCCTTTCTCAATATCTTTGTAATAATATCCTTAGCCAGGTCGTCTTCGACAAGTATTACATTGTCATATCCAGAATGGTCATACAATATTCTTGTAGCATAGGCTGGATAACAAGGATTCATTATTTCTATGGAATTATCACCATGTCGTTCCACAAAAAAAATATTATCAGGCTTTATACCACTTATCAACTCTATAGAATGTGTAGAAAAATATATAGAGTAATTATACTGAACGGACATCTCACTTAAAAAACGCACTAACCTTTTTAGAGAAGAAGGGTGTAACGCCAATTCTATTTCATCAAAAAATATTATACAAGGTTTATTTAAGCTTGCCCGTTCTTTATTTTTAATATATAAAGAGTTTAGTACACTTATAAGAAGATTCTCTCCTGTTGACATGTGAAATTGACTAATTCGTTTTCCATGCTTTTCATAAAAAAAAACAGTACCATCAAATCCACCATACCCAGGTGAAGTTCTCCATAGCTTTTCATAATAATTAGTATCACCTTGCAGTATCTCACCAAGATTTTTCCTAATAAACTCAGCTGCTGTTTTTAATTTTGTAGAGTCTATTGATTCTAAGGTCTTTAATTTATCATAAGAAGTATCACGAAAACGATAACCAAAAATTAAACTTCCTTCATAGAAGCCTTTTACATTCATAGGGGCTCCTTCTGAAATTTGTTCCCACTTGTCATTATTCTTTTTCCATGACCGTTTGGCACCATTTAAATCAAAGCTAATAAATGAATCTGGCTCTGTTGATCCAAAATAATTCTTCATTGGAACATTATAGAAAACACTGGAAGCACAGGCTACTATAGTACTTTTCCCCGATCCATTACGACCTGTAATAGCATACAAACCACTCTCAGTAGGAAGTTCAAATTCTAAATCCTTAATACACTTGATATTGTGTATTTTCATTTTTAATTTCATAGCGTAGGTTTTTATTATGTTTATAAGTAGATTAGATTAGATTTAAAAAGAGGGTGTGGTAAATATTAGATAGAAGTCAAGAGAATATTAATCACATTCTGTCTTCTATTCACATATTTAGTACACCCTCTTAAAAAAATTATTTCACTTCTTCAAAAATAACCACTACTGATTATCAGTGATTTACGTGTGATTTGGTACAAATTAGGGACACCATAAGCATCCTGCATGTTATCAATCCATAGTCATCGAGAAACGTCCATCCGACGCTCGCTCCTTTCCAATATCGTAATACCTCTGTATTCTTATTGTTTGTTAGTACAAAGGTAGTCACTTTTTAACAAATAACCAAATCATTCAGCGAGAACCTACTGATTTTGAGCCTTGAAATCAGCATCTTCAACCTCATCGTCTTCTTTCTCTTCCCTCCTGTCGAGTAGTTTGAGGAGGACAACCAAGTCAGCTTAGACTCATATGAGGTTTATTTGAATTTGTTTTCACCTCTCATTGCATCCTCATACATGCCAATTGCAAACTTTCTTGGTTTTTCAAGCTTATCATACATATCCTTTACTTCTGTATTTAGTTTCATGTAGTCCACAATAAAAATACTCATAAATGATAATATACATTGTGTAGCATGTTTGGCCATGTCTTTGTCCGCTCGATATTCATCTATAAATGCGTCTCTAAATTGAATTAGTGACAAGTATGAAGGGTGACCATGAAGGCTAAATAAAGAATAAATATTATTGAAGAGATTTTCTTTTACATTAAGTAATTTATAGGCATCCTCATAATGAATGAATTCTATAGAGTTGTTTTCCCTAAAAACGCAACGGAATTTTTTTCCTATAAGTGCATTGTCAATTGTTGCTTTTGCCGGCTTGTCCAAGGTTTTGTATAATGAGGTACTTTCAATAGCTCTTTTACATTCATCAATATCATTCTGTTCTTCCTGAATTCTTTCCGCATAATCTTCTATAACATCGTCATCCAAATCTTTTAGTCTTTCTGACAATCCATGAGACATAAATAAATTGTAAACAATAGTCTGCTGCTCTGCTGTTTTAGGTAGAACAAATAAAATTTCGAATACAATAAGTGATTCGTATATGCTTCTGGCTATTGTAAAAAGGATTGAAAAATCAATTATGGGATTGAGATGACTCGTATTTTTTATATATCCCACCCCATCAAGCAATGATGTAAACTGACACCCCTTACTAAACATGGTTTGCAGCCACAAATTTCTATCATCCTCAATATATGATGCGGCTTTACGCCCTGAGAGTGACATTATAACATCATAATAAAAGTCGAGCATTACTTTCATATACTGCTTACAATCTTCAATTGTTTGCATTTGCATAAACTCTTGAACATCCTCAGCCGTAAGTTGTTTCCCAAACGCTTCTTCAATCATATCCAATAATATTTTCAAATGTTTATAGTCATCCCTTATTCTGACAATCCTCCTTTTTGTTAATACATTTGCGAAGATTTAGCAAGTCGGCTTCGATGCCTTCTTTCGATACCAAGGAGTCTTTGGGTAGTACTGAATAGTTCTTGGCAATGTTCTCCTTCTTGCCGCTGAACCACTCTCCGAATGTCGTTAGCAGGAACGACTCGACATCCAAGTTCTCCTTCTTATTATACCTTATTATATTATATACGAACTGTTTCACTTCGGCATTGCGCAGCTTCTTGTTCAGCGGAATACGCAAATCCCTGTCGGCCGAAATCTGACCAGACGAAATAAACGATTTTACGATGTCGCATACTTTTTCTACATCTTCTACAGGCGAACCTCCAATAGAGAAAATGAGCGATGTATATTCCTCTGTCAATGCCATCCGTCTCTTTCTTTCCTCTTCCTGACGCTGCTTGACTTCCTTTTCAAGTTTCATTAGATAGCTACGCCTCTTCATCACACTTGACACATCGGCAGATAACACGTTGATTTCATTCAACCGCTTTTCGTTCTCCTGAACAAGACTTTTCTTCTCCTGTTCCACTTGTTGAGCCACAAGAGTCTGTACCACTTCAGGCAAACGCTCTTTTAGCATTGCGGCGACAGTATCAGCATTTTTCTGTGACATATCTTTCATACTCTCGATGATGGCATCAATCTCTGGACTTTTCTCCAGTTGTGAAGCTATGCCGTTCTTCCCTTGGGTGCTGTTCATTACATCCAAGAGTTCTTCCCTTTTAGTAATTTCTATCTTATAGAAAGAAGAGAATATGATGACCAAAGCCTTATAAACGGCAAACAGAAAAGCAGCGAGGTACATATAAGGAACGTACTTCTGCCATTCTATGTGCATGTTGGCACTTGCCCCAAGAATGATCAATACTATTACCGCAACAATTGCTATTGCAGCAATAGCATAGACCACCTTCTCAATTATCTTAAAAAACTTTTTCATCGTTTTCTACAAGAAACTATAAATCTAAACTATCTTCTTTGAGCAAGAAATCAAAAAGACCAATGGTTAGTATTCCTTCCTCATTGCGACGTGGCATGATGTGGTCTTTCACAACAATAACCTTCTTGAAAGAGTCGTTGATGTTCACAAGTGAGCGAGACTCCTGTATCTCCTTCTCCCTGTCAGGAATGGACAGAGCCGACTGCACATAATATTTCTTGCTTCCGAGATTAGCAATGAAATCAACCTCCAGTTGTATTCGAGTCCATTTACCATCTTCGTTTTTCTTTTTTATCTCTACCATGCCGACATCTACGTTGTAGCCACGAGCGACAAGTTCATTATAGATAATATTCTCCATGATATGCGTTTCTTCTATTTGTCGCATGTCAAGTATGGCATTTCTTAAACCAATGTCAGAGAAATAGTATTTTGCGAGCGTGTTGATATACTTCTTGCCCTTTATGTCATAGCGGATAGCTTTTTTAATGAGAAACGAGTCTGACAAGTAACCCAGATAGTTTGAAATGGTTTGATTATGTATCGTCACGTTCTTTACACTCTTGAACGTGTTTGACAACTTGGTTGGATTGCATGAACTTCCAATTGACGAAGCCATAATTAGCACCAATTCACGCATCTCGTTCTCATTCTTTACATTGTTTCGTTCGATGATGTCTGCCAGATAAACTGTTTCAAACAAGTTCTTCAGATAGTTTACTTTCTTCTGCTCTGTATCGAATGAGAGAATAAGAGGCAATCCGCCATATGTGTAATATTCGCGCCAAGCGTCCTGTTTGTCACCGCCAATGGCAGAATAGAATTCGGCAAACGAAAGTGGATTCACATGAATAGTTTCCCCACGTCCACGAAACTCTGTTGGAATGTCTGAAGACAGGAAGTGTGAGTTGCTGCCAGTTACGTAAGTATCTGCATTGTCTATGTGTCGGAAGCTATTCAACACATCCACAAATTCATCCATCAACTGAACCTCATCAATGATGATGTAGTAAAGTTCTTTGTCCTTGATTCGGTCGTGAACATAATGCAACATGGCATCTGGATTTCTTAAATCCTTGTTCATTCTATCTTCCAAATCAATACGAATGATATGGTCGTCTGCCACACCATTCTCCAAAAGGTAATTATAGAACAAGACATTCAACAAGTACGACTTGCCACATCTACGAATTCCTGTCACCACCTTGATAAAGCCGTTCTGCTGACTATCTATCAGTTGTTGGAGATATCTGTCTCTCTTAATCTGCATTGCTATGATATATTTTGCCAATATTGGCAGTTTTTACTGCTGCAAAGGTAGTTAATTATATTCAATTCTGCAAAATTTACGATTAAAATTTGCCAATAGTGGCGGATTTTATCGCCAAGTCATCATCTAACCTTAATTTCTAAGTCTCATCAGGCTGCTATTAGAAAATTTCCCAAACGAAGTTCTTATCCCATTTTTAGTGCGATTTTTGCTATAAGCTGGCAAAAACTGAGGGTAAAACTAAATATGCATGTCATTTCAGTTTTAAATGGACATATTACGCGATAAACAGATTTGTGAGACATGTTTCACATTTTTCGCAATCATTCTGTCACGCTACTATATCAAAATTGAGTAATCTAAAGAATAATCTTACATTTATCGCATTTAATGCTATAATTTCAATTTTATTTCGTATCTTTGCAGTCTAAATTCGATTAGTATGGACAAAAAGTTAAACCGAATTAAGGTCGTTCTAGTGGAGCATGATGTTTCGCAGAAAGACTTAGCCGCAAAGCTCGGCAAGAGTTTCAGTACGGTTAATGCCTATTGTTGTAATAGACAACAACCTAATCTTGATGTGTTAAATCGCATTGCTAAAATCCTGGGTGTGGATATGCAGGAATTAATTGACGGGTATAAAAAATGACTAGAAAATGATAGAATTTCTGATAAGACAAAGGTTAAGCATCGCGAGGCCAGGGAATCTGACGATGAGTCGATACGCATGGAGATATTAGAGGTGACAGCAATCGTGTGGTGGCGAAATACGTCAATACATTGCCCATGCATGAAATCTGCACCTATCTGAAGAGCGACCTAATACTCATATGTAAAGATGGAATTAAAAGAATCAATGTTCGTGGAAAGCCCCGACAAGATTATAGTCCGACAGAAGTATCACGAGATGGATATTCGGCTCAAAGATACAGATTGCACTCGCAAGCGACTTGTGGATGCATTGAGGACTGCTTGTGAGTGGGCGTAACATCAGAAAGAACAACAAAAGGAAAAGGAATAAATGGCAATAATACAAATAACTCCCTTGTCACAAATATCAAAAGGTGATTGTCTAAAACTCCTGAAAAAAGTTCCAGATAAGAGCGTGGATCTAATATTGACCGACCCACCATATAACCTTGGACTTTTTATGCATAAAAGGGGAACGAACATAAAAGGGATGAGAGACCACCATTTTGCTTATTCAGATTGGGATAATTTAGAGTTTGAACAATGGAGTAAGCTTATGAACGATTTCCTTATTGAATGTAGCAGAGTTTTAAAAAATAAAGGAGCACTTCTCATGTTCATGTCTATAATGAAACTCGAAACAGTTATATCTGAAGCAACTGATGCTGGCTTTTACTACAAGACGGTGGGTATATGGCACAAGACCAATCCAATGCCGAGGAATATGAATCTACATTTCATTAATTCTACGGAAGCATGGTTGTATTTCATAAATAATGGCACTACGGGTACATTCAATAATGAAGGAAAGCCCGTCCATGATTTTATTGAAACCGCAACTATATCTAAGTCGGAACATGACTTATCCAAGCATCCAACCCAGAAGCCACTCAAGATATTGGAGCACTTTGTTAAATTGCTCTCTAATGAGGGTGATTTAGTTTTAGACCCTTTTATGGGTAGTGGTAGCACGGGCGTAGCAACGGAACATCTTAATAGAAGATTTCTTGGATTTGAACTTAACAAAGATTATTATACAATCGCTAAACATAGGATAGAGACAAAATTATGAAAGTAGCAGATTTGTTCGCAGGAGTTGGTGGATTGTCCCAAGGCTTCATTAAAGCAGGCTTTGAAATAGCGATTGCTATTGAGCATGATAAAGATATTGCATACTCATATCAGAGGAATCATCCACAAACAGATGTTTACGTGGATGATATATGTAATTTGGACTTTAAGGAAATCCATAAAAAGCATCCTCAAATAGACGTAGTTATGGGTGGTCCTCCTTGTCAAGGATTCTCACAAAAGGGCAAAAGATTGAGTATAAATGATCCTCGTAATTTTCTCTTTAAACAATTTGTACGTTTCGTTGAAGAATTCAAACCGAAATATTTCGTCCTAGAGAATGTGCCCAATATCATTACAACGGCAAATGGTTTTTTTAGAAATGAAATTAATGGAGCTTTCAATGCTTTAGGATATGAGGTATGTTCTGGTGTCCTTCATGCTGTTGATTTTGGTGTTCCACAAGACAGACGTCGAGCTGTATTTATTGGCCAATTGAGCAAACTTGAAGTTGATTTACCTAAACCGATTGGAAAAAAGAATACTGTTAGGGATGCAATCTATGATTTACCTTTCATAGAATCGGGACAAGGTGAAGAAGAAAGTACTTATGATAAACAACCAACGACAGACCTTCAAAAGGATCTTCGTGGTAAATGCAGGGTGTTACATAATCATGTGGCAACAAATCATTCACCGGTCGCATTAAGACGAATGGAAATGGTACCAATCGGTGAAGGTGGAAAGGTCCTACCTCAAGAAGAAAGAACAAAGTCCATTTATAGTGGAACTTGGTGCAGACTTTTAGAAAACGAAGTGGCTGCGACTATTACAACTCGTTACGACACACCTTCTTCAGGACGATTTACTCATCCTTTACTAAATAGATGCATCACTACAAGAGAAGCAGCACGAATTCAAACTTTTCCAGATAGTTTTATCTTTTATGGAAATAAAACATGTCAGATGAAACAAGTTGGAAATGCAGTTCCACCCTATCTGGCTTATGCGATTGCAAGTGTGATAAAAAATAACGAAAATAAATAGAGACTATGGCAACTTTTCCAAATTCATTAAAACGGAGAACATCTCCCGATTTACGACTAGGAATAAAATCTTCGTTCAATAGTTTTAAACCATCAGTTGCTGCTTTATATGTTATTTATAAGGCCGCTGGGAGTTCATCATCTGTTCAATTTACAAAAGAGGAATCGAATGGTATTCAAACGACAATATCGTTAGCTGATACCCTATCAACAGAGATTAGAAATAAATATGGAGAACAAATCGTTAATGCCATTAACGGAACGCCATTGTTTTCATCTCAAATTGAGTCTCTTCAAGTTGCATTTAGTACATTCCTTCGTTTGGCAAAAATTAATTTTGTAAGTAATCATCAGGAAAGGACAGGAAACAGCAGATATGATAAGACTATGTTTTTTACTGAGAAAATGGTTGTTTTGGATTTATATCTATCCGCTTATGAAGAAAGCATAGTTAATAATTTTTTAACAGATTGGTTGAACAATCGTGATAGTAATACACAGATTTCGAATGGTGTCAAGTCTTTATTGACTACGTTCATAGAGGATTGCTATTTTAAATTAAGATTTAACGATAGAGAGGACTTGATCTTTAATTTAGAGTCCATTTATGAAACTATTCTCAATGGAGAGAACGTTACTTTTAATGCTGGTGAAAAAGTCGGGCCATTGCGCATCCTTAATTCTTTCCTTAACGAAAACATGCACTCTAATATTGAATTCCAGAAGAAAGAAATTCAAGCAAAAGGAAACAATTTGTCTGATCTAAAGAATTATGCCCAAAAAGTAGCCAATGGATTAGATTTGATTCCAAGAGATTTGCCTTATGGTGTAGTGACAAAGCAATACGGCACCTCAGAAGTGTCTGTTGATGTTAATGAGAATGATTCATATTTAAAGTTTATAACTGCGTTACGGACTAAACCGTTTCTCCTTTTAGCGGGTATATCTGGTACAGGCAAAAGCCAAAAAGTTCAGGAATTGGCTTTCATGACTTGTCCAAAGGGGGAACTTCGTGAAAACGGAAGTACAACTCCCGGAAATTACTGCTTAATTGAAGTAAAACCAAACTGGCATGACTCAACAGAGCTACTTGGATACTATAGTGCATTATCTGGGAAATACGAACTTACGGAATTTATACGATTCACATACAAAGCGCTTCGGAACCCCGAAGTTCCTTTTTTCCTCTGTTTGGATGAAATGAACTTGGCACCTGTAGAGCAATACTTCGCAGAATTTTTGAGCGTTCTTGAAACTCGCAAGAAGACTGAAAATGGTATAGAAAGCCAGCCTCTACTGCCAAAGGAAAAATTCTCCGGTTGCAAACTTCAAGAGTACATTATCACAGATGGTGAAGGAGTTGTAACAAGAAATGGCAAGAACTATAACATGAAAGATTTGTATTCTCCAGAAGATACAGAAATTATAGAACACCTTAAAGACTACGGACTGCAACTTCCTGCAAACCTTTTTGTTATAGGAACAGTCAATATGGATGACACGACTCATCAATTCTCACGTAAGGTAATTGACCGTGCATTCATAATAGAAATGAATGGCGGAAAGATGGATGACATGTTCTCCAACGAAAGTAGAAAATGCTTGGACTATCGTGAAAAACCTGTTCCTCTTTCTGCATTTGCGTCAGAGTTTGTAAGAGCATATGAAGTTATAGAAGATGAAAGATTCAGCAAGTATGCAAAAGTAATCAGCGAAGAAATCCCAGCACTACTAGGTAACTCAGATGGAACAGCATCAAAGGATAGTATAAATGGTGTTCTTAACAATACTCCATTCAGAGTTAGCTATCGTGTTCAGAATGAGTTGATTCTATATTTGAGCACACTTATTGAGAATGCGAACTTCCCAGACGAGATTGACTCTTTGATAGCAGAGGCTACGCTTGCCATCCTGCTTGAAAAAGTTTTGCCACGTGTTCAAGGTGAACAGAAACAACTTGAAACACAAGGAGGTAAGAGCAATATTCTAAAAGACTTAAAGGACTTCGTGGAGAAACATTTTACTCCACAACTTAATGAAGATGGAGTCATTAGTACAGACAGTCTTTACTTCAAGGTGATTAAGAAGCTTGAAGAAATGGACGACAAGCTGATTGGCTATTATACAAACTTTTTCTAAGAGATGGAATTACTGCAATATAAATATAAAGATGCATATACAATACAGGTTAGCAGTACTGATATTGATGTGTCTTGGAGAAAATTTAAGGTGAGGGCAAGAATGCTTCCACCAGAACAATATTGCAGTTATAGTATGCATACTGGTGGTTCCTTGAAGGTTTGGAACTGTGACGAAAGGAGAATGGAAAGTGTGGATGAATCAAATTGGGGGGCATCACGACCAGTATTCTTTGAAGATCACAAATACACTCTGTCTTTTACGGTCTTTGATGCACAGGATGAACCAAAGATAATACATCCAAACAAGGAAGTAGAATCGATGTTTAACTGTGTTCAAATATCCACTGGAGCATATGTAGTCAACAGCAATATAGATTTCTTGAATCAACCCGGTCATTTTGCATTGGAGTTTGCTTACAAAAATAAAGTTAATCAACATATTCAGCACAAAATTGAGTTTGATGTTCTATCTCCAAAGTTAGATACAAAACACGATTTAGATATTATAATTCAGCAGATTCGGTCTGAATATGGTGATTTGGTATTCCGCTACCTTACGCTTACATTTCAGCAGTTTGAGTTGGGACGTGAAGCTAACAATGACCTGATATGGCTTTCTGTGTTCAAACAGATTATAGACAGCTATATTCAGTCAGTTCGATTTATCTTGCATCAACCAAACAACAAAATGCAAAAAATCGAGGAATATAGACGTACTGAACGTATAAAAGGTTGGACGCCAAGTGTAGCAGAGCGTTTCGTCAATGACAAATTGAATGATGAGCAGAAGGCTCTTCGCAGATACTATAGGACTGAACGTGTGGAATCAACTACAGATACAAGAGAAAATCGCTTCGTAAAATTCACAATAGATAGGATTAGCGAAAGGCTTATGCTCCTGCTGAAGAAACTTTCGGATGGCACTTCTGAGACCGAGATAACCATACTCAAAGAAAAGCAAGCAGAACTTAACATACTTAGGAACAACTCATTCTTTAGAGGTGTTGGCTTGTTTGATGGCTTCAGACAACAAAGCATAGTTATGCAGCAACGTAGTGGCTATTCGCAGGTGTATCGTTACTGGATAATGCTTCAAAACGGACTTGACCTCATTCAAGGTGATACTTCCGTTGGTGTTCAACCAATATGGAAACTTTATGAATTGTGGTGTTTCTTGAAGGTTAAGCAACTTGTTTGTAAGGTCCTTGAAATAGATCCTACAAACAAGGAGCATATTCAAAAGTACATTCATGAAGATACTCACAATGCCTTTGACCTGTTCAATGGCGGTTCGTTGAGTGGAAATGTCACCTATGTAAATCCAAAGAATGAAGATCTTATAGAAGTTGGGTATCAGTATTCCTTCAACAGAGGTGCTTCAAAGGATGATATGCGTTCGGCTACAACTGAGCAAAAGCCTGATATAGTGATGCATATCCATAAGCATAACCGTGGCATAACTCTTACATATTTGTATGATGCCAAGTACCGTGTAAAAGGTGATGGCGATGAACAAGTCAGAAGTGTTATTGATGAACCTGTAGCAGAAACTCTGGATGCTATGCACCATTATAGAGATGCCATATATTATGGCAAAAAGGGGGAAGAGAATTTCTCAAAAGAGATTATAGGTGGCTATATTCTTTTCCCTGGTCGCATGGACGAAGTCGAAATGCTGAGACGTATAGATAAAGGAGAAAAGCTTCCTTATTATCTTCAGTCAATTGACGAAGTGAACATCGGAGCGTACCCTCTACTGCCGAATGAAGACAGCGGGTTATTACTTGAAAATCATTTGCGTAAGGTTTTGATAGATGATTCGGTCATTCAGCAACTTGAAGATAGTGTTCCGCAGAGAGGACTTTATTATATTGATACAAAGCCAACCTCTGTTGAAAGCAAGAACGTCTTTACGGTTTCTGTAAGAAAGACGGACACAGACTACGAACTGTTTAGGTCACATAGAGCCAAGAAATATGTTATGGAAATACTCCCAACAGTCAACATCCTTGGTGCAAAATACTTGCTTCCAATGGTTGGTGGTGAGATAGATGGCTACTATGAGATAAAGGGATTAACTATTGAAGATGGAAAAATGGCTTTTAAGTTGAGCGAACCAATTTCACTTGGTGAGCAATGGATAAACATCTATCAATGGATGAGACATGGCGAGTTAATCACCATGGAAAATGTTTTAAAACTATACGAACAAAGAGTTTAATTATGAGAAAGTATGTTTGTGCAATTATACCTATGTTTGTTTCGCAGTCGATGTCTTGTGCTTCATCAAATAGTACGACGGCAATTTCAAACGCAGTTAAACTAAGTCAATATACGCCTATACATCAAAAGTTATAATAAGATAGATATGAAATTAGTCAATATAATAATTAATAATTACAAAGGAATTCAGAATGAAACTACAATAAAGTTTCATGACTTCTGTTGTATTGTCGGAAAGAACGATGTCGGAAAATCAACGATTCTCAAAGCATTGGATGCCTTTTTAAATGAACATGCACCAACACTTGAGGATAAAAACATTTATAATGAATCTTCAAATATTGAGATTGAGCTCCAATTTGATAGTTCCGATTCAGAGACTATTATTGATGAGTCTATTCCTGTAACATTTGCAGAAGAGGAACTTGTCAATACAGAAGGACTTCTTTGTTTGAAAAAAGTTTGGGATGTTAATCAGAAGACGATAAAGCCTAAAGTGCAAATTTTACGTAAAGTCTACAATGATGATGATTTCGCATTATTGAATGAAAAGGAATTAATGACATTATGTAAGAAATTCAATATTGAGACGCAAAAAGGCAATGGAAACGAGTACAACAACAAAGAAAAACGTTCAAAGTTACGGTCTTTCTATGTCCAAGATGGACGTAATTATCAATATTCATATGAAGAGTTGCCGACTGCTGGACAAACAAGGATGAAGAAAATACTTGAAGGCATCAAAGAACTTCTTCCCACATTTGAATATTTCAAAGCAGATAGTTCTTTGTCTGATAGCGATACGTCTGTGCAAAAATATTTCAAAGATAAGGCTTTCAAACTATTAAAAGAAGAAATTGATACAGATGACATAGAACAGAAAGTTCGAGGGGAGATTGAAAAATCTCTTCTCTGTATAACAGACAAGATAAATAGTGTTCTCTCTGCAGAAGAGCAAATTAGTGCTAAGATTGATTTTGATTGGTCAAAATTAATTAGCACATCTTTTAAGTGCGATAAAGAGACTGGTAATATCCCATTAAACTCACGTGGTGATGGTTTCAGAAGAATTACTATGATGTCATATTTTGAGATGCTTGCAGAAGAAAAAAATCACGATAGAAATATGATTTTTGGATTTGAGGAGCCAGAAACATTTTTGCATCCCGAAACGCAAACTCTATTGTATAACAAGCTTATAGCCATGGCAGAGAATGACTATCAAGTTATTATTACAACCCATTCTCCTAACATTGTAGCAGAAACAAGTGTATCAAATATAGTTTTTGTTCAAAAACAAAACACACAATATGTTATCCACCAGGATGAGGATATTGACAGACAAAAAATAGTTGAGGAATTGGGCATCAAAAGTGATAGTTCCATATTCTCCCTATTTGATAAAGTTCAGTGTTTGTTTTTTGTCGAAGGGCCCGATGATGTGAATGCCTTTAATCACATCGCTCATTTGTACAAAGCAGAAGGAAAAATTGACCGATTGTTTGATGAATTGGGTGTTGTTATTGTATGTATTGGCGGTTGTGATAGTATCAAGCATTGGACGAACCTGAATATTATAAGACAATTGAGTAAACCATTTTTCATTCTATTAGACTCGGATAAGCAAGCAGAAAATGATGAATCTCCCAATCTACAAAAATTGAGAGAAATAGGCTACACATCAGAAGAATGTCAAGTAACACGTAAACGTGAAATTGAGAACTACATACCATCATCATATTTCTCTAATCTTGATAATCCTATAGAGAATATCGATTATTCTGACTGGGATGATGTTAAAGAAATCTGCAAAAAGCACAAGGAAGCTATTCGATTGGGAGGGAAGAAAGTTTGTGAAAAGCATTTTTCAAATCTATCATATTCTCAACTGCGTAGTACATTGTGTGCAACAGATGAGGATAAAGATGATGAATTCCTTGAAATATATGCAAAGATTAGAGCTAAATTGGGTTAAATAGATGAAGCGTATTACGGAGAAGATGTTAAAAACATAGTTCAACAATAGGATTGTTGAACTATGTTTTACAATTGTAAAAAAAATAAAACACACAAAGGAGTAGTATGGCAGAAAAGAAAGAAATATGAAATAGTACAGCAGAGTTCCTTATCTTCCAAGCAGAAGATAAGGGACAGGGTATTAAAGTAATGTATCACGATGAGACTGTTTGGTGTACACAGAAAGCAATGGCAGCATTGTTTGATTGTTCAACAGATAACATTGGGTTACATCTAAAAAACATATTTGCTTCAGGTGAGCTTGTCAAGGAGTCAGTTACCGAGAAAAACTCAGCAACTGCATCTGACGGGAAAAACTACATGACCCAGTTCTACAATCTCGATGCTGTCATCAGCGTAGGTTATCGTGTGAACAGCGTTCGTGCCACGTAGTTTCGTCAGTGGGCAACTAACGTACTTCGGCAGTTTGCCATTCGTGGTTATGTGCTCGACCGCAAACGTATGGAGAATGGAACATTCCTTGGTGAGGACTATTTCGAGCACCTGTTGGCAGAGATTCGGGAAATCCGTCTCTCGGAACGTCGCTTCTATCAGAAGTGGACCGACATCTATGCTACCAGTATGGACTATAATCGTGATGCGCCGACTACGCGCCTGTTCTTCCAACGCATTCAGAATAAGATGCACTATGCCGTTCACCAGCACACTGCAGCAGAACCCATCATGGAACGTGCAGATGCAGACAAGGAACACATGGGATTGACTACATGGGAAAATGCTCCAGATGGTAAAATCGTAAAAACAGATGTAAGTATTGCGAAGAATTATCTGAAGGAGATAGAACTGGAGGATATGGGACGCATTGTTTCGGCTGTCCTTGACTTTGCGGAAAGTCGTGCCAAGCGTCACATTCCTATGACAATGGAAGACTGGGCAAAACGAATTGATGCCTATCTTAGTAGTGATGAACGTCCGTTGCTTGACAACGCAGGAACGGTATCAGCAGAAGATGCCAAGGAGTATGCAGAAACTGAGTTTGAGAAATACCGCATCATTCAAGATCGTCTGTTTCAATCGGATTTCGACCGTTTTGCAGGACAATTGCCATTTGAAGATACTCCTACAGAGTAGCTTATTACTGTTAGCTGTGAAATCCTATTACCAAAGATGTTAGAGCCACATCCTGTATTGTTGGGATATGGCTCTGATTCTATTATTTCACTCTCATATGTTTATAAGCATCAAAAACATCATAGTGATGTAACAGAGAGTCTATATGCTGATACTCTTTCTGATACGTTTTGTCGTTGCGTAAGTGGTGCCTGATGATTGCATTCTTGCGTTCGATGTCCATTACTCTTGACTGATAGAGGGCGAGACAGGTTATTGCACCTATCATCAGATAGAAGCAGCTGAGCATGTACCAGAAACTGAAAGACTTCATGTGTTGTTTCCATCTTCTCCATTTGGGACGGAGATACATCTTTAGTGTTGGCTCTTGACCCTCCAAGAGTTGGAGGGCGTTGCCGATAGTCTTCAATGCTTCATGAGTACTGACGGCTTCCTCTTCCTTGTTGAAAAGTTGTCTGCCTATCCAGCGTAGCCATCGTTGAACCGTGAAGGAGTATTCTGGTGCCCAGGTTTTCACTTCTGCCACAGTAGAAAGTCCCTGCTTGCTTCTGGCGGCTTCGTATTCATCAACTTTTTGTTTATGTTTCTGCTCACCAATCTTCTCTCCTTCCTTCAAATACTGGCTCAGTCCCTTGATGGCAGTTTCAACTATCAACTTTTGGTGCTCTGCAGAGAGGGTTAGGACATCATGCCTGTTATTCTCTGTGTTATTCAAAGCCGAGCGAACAGCGTTTGCGATGGTTTCCGCTTCAATGTTGACGTTATTTATCTGGGTAATACCATCCTTCTTGATAGCTTCGAGCAAAGCATTCAGTTTATTCAACTGTTGTTCCAAGATTGCTTGTTGCTGAGTAATCTTATTTTGTGCTGCATCCACGTCCTCAATGAGTGAATGGATGTCATTGATGTCTTCTTTATTTGTCTTTGCCATGATTGAAAGTTTTATCGATGAACGCCACCACGACGGATGCCGTTCTTGTGTTTACGCTTGTATTTGTCATCGTCGCCCCAGCCCAATTTGGAGGCAGAACTACCACCGCCACCAGTTGAGATTGCTGGAGCATACGGTTGGAATAGTATTTCACCTAATGTCGCCAGACCTATATGAACGGCATGATTGCCGATATCTGTGATTTCTTCTGCCGCTTCAAGAATGTCACGTATTGCATCAATGGTATCATCATTGAACAATCCTGCCATGTCGGGTGTAGGCTCATTTGTCATTTGTGAGAGTCGAGGAAATCTACGGTCAAAATCGGGGAATACTTCATCAATGCGAGAGACTTCAAAACCATTATGCGTATCGTACCAATCCGCTTTTGCGTCCTCGTACATGTCATGTGCTTGCTCATGAACGATGGAAACAGGATTGCCCAGCTTCTCGCAGATGTGGGATAATGTCAGACTTTCATCCAGTTGCTTGCCACTAAACGAAACATCATGTTTCATGTGATGCCCCACTTTATTATGGTCAATAGAGAAGGATATACCCTCAATGCCTTGTGTCTTGGGATTGTAACGGGAAGAGAATCGCATCCCAAACTTTGAGAGTTCTTCTTGAAATTGCTTCCAATTATTGCTTATTTCCAAAGACTCCTTGACACCATGAAGCATCAAGTACTTGATATAATCCATGTTGCGTAGTCTGTTCTCTTTGACTGCTTCTTTACCTTTAGCGATATACAGTTCATGTCGCAGGGTAAAGTCACGGCAGATTTTCACACTCCGGTCACGCTCATGCGAGTCCTTGGTGACTTTGCCTTTGTTGTTCACCCTATTAACGATGATGTGAACATGTGGATGCTCACGGTCATAGTGCCGAAAAGCGACGAACTGATTGTCATCATAGCCCATGTCATTGAGGAAACTTTTTACGGCATGGTCAAGGAAATCATCGGTCAGTTTGTTGGAGTCATGCTTAGAGAAGGATAAGATGATATGGCAGACTGGTTTGGTACATCTACCGCTCATCTGCGACTGCATGACGAAGCTATCGGTTATCGTCCTATTGTCTGATATGTTGATGCCATCACCAAAAGACACCAGCCTTGCATTCTTCCGAGGGTCATTGACGTAGTTGACTACTCCGCCAAACGCCGCTCCGTGTATAATCTTTGCTATCATAGTTGCTATTCAAGTGTTGCACCGTTCTCCTCATCTTCTTTTTCCTTGATGAGAACGCGTGCTTTGTGTAAAACTTCATTAACTCCTCTCACTGCCTCCCTACATTCCTGACAGAATGGGTCAAAGCGATGGGATGCCACTCCCTTGGCAATGATGTTGAGATTAGTACCAAGGTTGTTGAGGTCACGGATAACCTTCATGAGTTCTCCCGTTACTCGTTGCCGCACTACTGCTTTCAGTCCCGCCTCACGCAGATAGACACTCAGGGGCATATTGGCTTTGGCGGCTTTCATCTCCAGACGCGTTCGCTGGCGAAGATTGAAACGGACAGGTATGGGGTTGCCCATCAGTTTCTCGGCAGAGAGTTTCTTTCTCCCACCAGGATTATTGATAACGTGTTTCATTATTGAATGGAATTTAGTTTTATGTTCTTTCGGAATGATGATATATCTCGTAGAGCAAGTTTCTCAATAGGTGGCAGCCTGTGTCGGACGGAGTCTGACTCTGGTTGCCAGCTCACGCAACGGAAGTGTAGTGTTACCGTTTTCGTATAGCGAAAACACAAACTTGCTCCCGAAAGAACGTCCTGAAAAACGCGCAAGCGCATCGTTACGGACAAGACAGAAACCTGTAGGCGTTTATATCTTGTCTGTATAAGACTTACTTTTATAGATATCGTATTGACAATCATTTTTGTAGATAATGTAGAAAATGTATAAGAGGATTACGAATTGTGAACTAAGTCGAACGACATGTAGTCTGAGTACAGACTGACACCGTATGCAGCTTCCACGGCATCAAAGTCAAGGCAGAATGCCTGTACGGGTTTCTCACTCAGACGTGGTTGGCACTGGTAACACTTGGCTTCGAACTGCCGTGGCCAATCTTTAACATTTTCTACGGAGGCAAAGCGGACGCTGTTTACTTTGCCGATATACTCGGATGAATTCTCGATGTAGTATTTCAACGTATTCTCTGGAATGACCTTCTCCCGTGTCCTTTGCAAGTGAAGCGTATAGAGAGCAAACATTCGGCTGTTGGTTGGTATCATGAGAATTTTCTTGGCATTGCCATACTCTCGTGTTACCGACTGCCGTCTGCCATCCATCTTGACATCAACCTTCAGACTGGTGTATTCATGGATGCGATAATCGCACAGACCATAGATTTGGTTGTCCTGTTTCAGATAGTCAACGGTCTTCCAGAAGATGCTCAGTTCATTGCTGTGCAGACATTCCTCATTCTGATATTCCACACCATTGAGCACGGTCTTGAATACCTCTTCGTAGGTGAAAGGGAACTGGATATGCTCATGGATAGCCAAAAAGGAAGCCAGCACCACAGACCAGTTATGAAGAATGCGTTCGTCGATACTGAAATATAATGTGGAACCAATATTCTTTACAGCTTGCTCATAACATGCTTTGTAGTTTTGCTCAAACACAGACCTCACACGTAATAGTTCCAGTACCACATACGAAGTCCCTTCATGCTCCCAATCTTTCAACAGGCGGAAGTTCTCCTTTTCCTCAACGGTGTGAGTGTCCTTGTGGAACGCCAACACACATTGGCGAGAATACAAGGCAATATCAACAGTCGGCTTTTCCTGACCACTGACTATAACACCACTGAGCACTTTGGACTGTTCTCGCTTACGGGTCTCTATATCGAGTTTGCTTCGCCCTTGACAGTCCCACAAACCTTTCAATAGTTCTATCTTCTCCACATCAATGTCGTTCTTGTATTCGTCTAGGTGCATGATGGCATCCTCGGCTTGTGACAGCACTGTAGCCAGACTCGGCATTGTGGAGGTGCGAAGATTCGGATGGTCACCATTATAGACAAACACGCTTTGAAGCAGTTCTCCAAATACTGTCTTGCCTGTTCCCTTTGGACCAAACAAAAATAGCGATGGGAACTCACGACGATGACGGATGATGATGTCACGGAATAAGCAGACCACAATGTAGCAGATTCCTATGATGGCATTGTCGCCATAGACCGACCGCATCTGGGAAGCGAATTGATAGAAACGAACCTTGCTTTCCGGTAAATGTATGAACTTCTGTTCAAAGAGGAACTTGTCGCTGTTGTCCTCGTTCATTTTTGAGAATGCAGGCAGATAGAAAGAACCGAGTGTGTCATCCAGTCGGACGATTCCTTCTTCATCTACAGGATGCCACACGTCATTATGAACGATTCCATTGCCAAAAGCAAAGAAACCAACTTTCTGCCATCCAAGAGTGGAAATCTTAGTGATGACCTCCATACTGGAGTAGAGAATGCCACGCAACTTATTGAATTTGGCAGAAGAGCCATACCACATGAAGTTTACCTCTCGTTCAATGCGATTGCGAAACTTCTGTAGGACAGTCATTTCCTCTATACAAAATTCAATGCGGACTTCATAGCCAGTAACATTCCGAAGAATGAACACCCTTGATGCAGATGCACCATCACGAATCAAGTAGAGCGGTATCATGATGAAGTTGGAAATCTCCTTTTCACCTTCTTTACTATAGCCATAGTAGCAGTTATGCCCCACCTTAATCTCCGTTCCCTTGAACAATGCTGCGTATTCCTCATCACTCATAGTCTTATGAATAATAGGAGTAGGCACAGAGAGCTTACCCAATATCTCACGTTTCCACATCTCTTCATGCCCATAGGTGTTAGTCAGCTTATCGGTATAAGACTCTTGAAGAACTTTATCAGGAATGGATTTCACGACATCCACGACTTCATGGATGGCTTTGGCTTGCTGAGGAACATTATTACCAACAATGCCTATCAGTTTGTTGGCATACCACATCACAAAATCCTGTTTTGTTAAGTCATCCAACTTCTCTTTGGACGACAGATATGAGTCGGGATCATTCTTCTTGTCGGAGAATGGTATTTCCTGAATTGTAACAGTGAAGCCCAATGGCAAAGCCATCCTGCCAGTGCACATTGCATTGACGAAACCTGCACCAAATTGATTTTCATCCTTCGGAACATCACTGTCTGGAATGATGTTGAGCTTTGTCGTCAACCGTTTCAGGCTGCTCATTTGGGTTTCTGTCCATGAAGAGCCAAGTGGGGCTATGGTGTTAGGAACACCGATGATTTGAAAACGCATAACATCAGATGCCCCTTCAACCAAATTCATTTCTCCAAGTTTTGCAGCAACCATACGTGCCACGTCAATACCAAAGATACTGCTGCTCTTATCATATATAATAGAGGTGGGAGAGTTGATGTACTTGGGAGCATATTTCCCCTCCTCAACTATACCAGGAACCAGCCTTGCCGTAAAAGCGATGATGCGCTTCTGTTTGTCGCGAATAGGTATCATAATGCGTCCACGAAACGCATCATAGACACCTCCACCGTCTTTGTGTTGCTTGACAAGACCAACTTCCAGCAGAAGGTCGTTACTAAGCCCCTTGCTTTTGGCCCACGTTGCAAAGCTATCCCAACGGTTACTGGCATAGCCGATACCGAAGGAACGGATGAACTCTTTTGGCCATCGACTGATGATATATGCCAAAGCCGTTTGTGCTTCTTCGGTTTCGGCAAATAGATTTTCTGCGAAAAAATTCTGAGCGTAATCATTGATGATAAGCATTGATTCACGCTTCCGCTGGTTTGCATCGTCTGAAGGTGATGCTGGAGTTTGTGGAATTTCTATTCCATATTTATCTGCTACCATTTTAACTGCTTCTTGAAAAGAGATTTTGAGATGTTCCTGCAAAAAAGTGAACACATCGCCAGAGGTACTACAAGCAAAACACTTGTAGATGCCTTTAGCGGAATTGACGGTCAATGATGGTGTTGTGTCGCTATGGAAGGGGCAAAGTCCTATGTGGTTTTGTCCTCTCTTAGTGAGCGAAACATAGTCGCCAATGACCTCGGCAATGTCAGCCTTGGCTTTTATTGTCTCAATGATACTTGAATCTATTCTCATACCTTTTTATAATTGGTAGGGTTTCCTTTTCTTGTTGACAAACTCCTCGGCTTCACGTTGTAGGTCTTCCTGCGACTGGTGCTGTTCTTTGGAAAGCCATTCGTCCAGTTCTGACTTGACGAAGAAGATACGCTTTCCTATTTTGTGGTAAGGTATCTGGTTGTTGGAAGTCCATCCGTAGATGGTCTGCACCGCAGGATGACCGGGAATGTACTGCTGTGCCTCGGTCACATCCATTCGCTGGTCATCGTTTTTACTACTGCTGCTAACTGATTCGGATATCTTCTTACTTATGACATCGAGTTTTGCCGAAAGACGTTTGGTGTCTTCGAGCAGATTGGCCATCAGCAGTGGAATCATGTCAAAGGTCGGAATTCCGCCTGTTGTGTTTCTTGGATTGTCCATTGCAATACTGATTTAGAATGTTTGACAATGTGACTGCGCAGTCGTTTTTTATTGAATTCGGCGGCAAAATTAGCTTGTTTTCGAGGGTCCCACAAGGTACGGAAAACGGCGGAAAATCACCCGTAGGCTTTACCATATTAACAAACATCAAAAAACAACCGAAAGCACCGATAATCAAGCACTTTCGGGTAACATCATTTAACGATAGAAATTGAAAATAATTGAGATACGGTATGACATACGGATGGTTTCCGTAGGTCATACCGTGTGAACAGAAGTGAAAAGAGAGATAAAGAAAGAAATGCCACCTACGCAGTTGGCATAGATGGCTTGATGGTTATGTAGGTTGCTTTAATTGATTACGTCCTCTTGAAGGTCGATTTTGATAACATCGGCGGCCTGCTCTTTCTTTTCATCCACCACCTTGGTGTAGATTTGAGTTGTAGTCACTTTCTTGTGGCCAAGCATCTTGCTAACGGTATAGAGGTCTGTGCCTTTAGACAACTGTAGTGTGGCATAGGTGTGGCGAAAGCAGTGGAACGTGATATGCTTCTTGATACCCGATGCTTTTACCCATACTTTGACAGGTCTGTTTATCCACGATGGATCTTGCAATCCTTCAAAGACTAAACGGTCGGGGTCGCCTGGTTCGCCACAGATGAGATAGGCCTGTTCGGAAATAGGCATATACTCAACGCTTTTGGTCTTCTTCTGTGTGAAGTTGATGCGGTAGTGGTCGTTCTCTTTTATGAGTTCCTTCCACGTCATCTTCTGAATGTCGCAATGGCGAAGTCCAGTCAAGGCACTAAACAAGGCAGCTTTCTTCAATACAGGAGAAGCGCATGGAGTAGTGGCGAGCAAGTTCAGTTCTTCTATGGTCAGATGCTCACGTCGGCTTTCCTCATTGGGAATACCTTTAACCTTGGCGGAAACGTCTATATCAAGATAGCCATCAATGAATGCCTGATGAAGTGCAGCCTCGAAGATGGAGAAATAAGTGGATGCGGTGTTCTGGGATATGGTGCCTTTTTTGCCTCCACCCTGTGGAGCATTAAGCAGAAACTCCTTCACGCTTTCAATCAGCCGAATGTTTATCGTGGCGAAAGGAAGAGGTTTGCCCTCTGTATAAATCTTCATGAGCTCATGCAGACGGTTCCAATTGATGATAATGGATTTGGAACTCTTTTTATGACGCCGCTCTGTTAGTTTGGCAAGGTAATCAATGAAGTTGACCTCTCCTCTGACCTTCTTCTCAACCATCTCTTGGTCGGTATCAGTGTAGAGTTCAGCATTATCGTACTCATGTTGACGGATGTTCCGCACGTTATCAGCAAAGATGCAAGTTTCTCTGTCGGTCTTGGAGCGACAGATAATTATGCCGTTTTGGTTACGCTTGGGCTTATAGGTCTGTACACCATTCTCATCCTTTCGGGCAGGACGTGTCTTGTCCCACATAGGTGTGGTGATGGTGCGGTTGAGATACTCACGCTCTCGGTGTGGTTTGCTGTAGCCAGGCTTATAGACTGGGTAGGCTTCCAGATAGAGATACCATTCGTCACGAACCTCCGACTTTCGGAATCTGACGGAAACCTTGGTGTGGAGCATTGCTTTCTTCATTATACGTCGGATTTGTAGAGGTTATCGATTTCTTCTTTGGGGATATAGACGTAGTTGCCTATCTGCCGTGAAGGGATGGAGTACTTGCGTACATGCGACCAGACTGTACTGTCGTTGAAGTGATATTTCTTGCATATCTCACCGACGGTGTAGCAGTCTTCGGGTTCGAGGCTGTAGAGTTTGGGGACGGGTTTTTCCGATTCCTTCTTGATTTCCTGTCTTGTGGGCAAGAGCTTTTCCAGTTCATCTCTCTTGATTCGGGTGAGACGTGTTCCTAAGTTTATGGCAGGAATCTTTCCTTTCTTAATGAGCCGGTAGATGGTGTCACGTTCTACTCCAAAGATTGCTACTGCTTCCTTGACAGAGATATACTCTCTGGCATCTGGAATATGAAGAATGATTTCTGATAATCGTTCTTCTCTTTTGTTGGCGTCCTTGATGCGTTTTCGATAAACGTCTCCGCATCGTTTAGAGCAAAACTGCGAATCAAGTTTCTTCACGAGGAACACTTTTCCGCAGACTTTGCACTTTCGTCTGATTTCTAATGCAATACCTGGCATGATTCTGTTCTATTTTAACGTTTAATCCATTTATGTATGTTTAGTCGCTCATTTACGACATTTTTGTCGCGGTACAGATTTGGTACAAATATGGAATAGAAATCGATAGAAATTGATAAACATTTCCGACCCCCTTAAAACGGCAAATCCGTGTAACTCATTGAGCTACACGGATTTGGTTTCCGATTATTTTGGATTGTTATTTCACATCATTTCACTTCTTCAAAGTCTGCATCTTGGATGGTGTCATCCTGCTTTGGCTGCTCCTGCTGACCAGCGTCTGCGCCTGGCTGAGGACCTGCCTGCTGACCGCCTGCCTGGCTGTACATCTGCTGTGATGCTGCCTGCATAACGGTGTTGAGGTTGTTGATAGCAGTGTCAATGGCTGCAACGTCAGCTGACTTGTGAGCGTCACGGAGCTGCTGAAGAGCAGACTCGATGCCTGACTTCTGGTCGGCTGGAATCTTATCACCGTTGTCCTTCAAGAAGTTCTCGGTGGTGAAGATCATTGAGTCAGCCTGGTTCAGCTTGTCAATCTTCTCACGCTCTGCCTT
>QWCW01000131.1_pt1 | contig 32449 bp, 28 predicted proteins | sample 1972691 | NCBI WGS metagenome assembly QWCW01 (sample SAMN09866698, study PRJNA288562) | Human oral metagenome isolate pre2_saliva, whole genome shotgun sequencing... | reverse complement strand
CGTGGAGATATTCGATCTCGGCGGGCGAAAGTGCGAGTCCTTCCTGCTCATTGTAGGCGTCGAGATTGTCGACCGTGCGAATCGGTTCGGGCGTGTGGTTGACGGTGAAAAGCGTGTCGTCCAGTCCGTCGTAAACTCGCTGCAGCATGGGGTCGTGCTCCTCCTCGGCCGTGGTGGGGAAGTATTCTTCAATGCGCGAAATGCCGTTGAGATTCATGTTTTGCGTGATCTCAACGGCATTTGTGCTCCAAGGAGTTACCATTTCGCGGCGGGGTCCGACGAAGAGCCCTTCCACACGATCGCCTTCGATCGGGGTAGCCTCTCCGTAGAGCCAGCAAAGTTTTTTCATTTCTTCGGCGTCGAGGCGATGATCGACCGCTGTGGCGATGATGCTTCGTACGGGGGTGCTGAAAAAGAAAATCATTTTGAGCAGGTGTATTATGTATGGGGGATTAAATACGATGTGCGCAGCAAAGTTACACATTTATTGTCGGGCGACCGCGTGCTTCTTCATATATTTCTCGGGGCGTTCACGACAGAAGTGGCGGCCGATTTCGCAAAAGCTCGGCTGTTTCTTCGAAAAAACGGACAACTTTTCGCTCATTCTCCCCAACTTTTCGAAGAAAGTCCACGACTTTTTCGCAAAAGGTGGGGAGAACGAACACAAACAAAACGGGGATCTCTGCCAACACGGCGTGAGATCCCCGAAAAAAGGCGATTAGAAATGGGTTGCCGCGGCAGAGCGAGCGGCAGCAGAGGAGAAGCGGCAATCAGCGCGCACCACTGAGCACATAGTTCACGCCCAGTGTGAAACCCAAGGGGTGCAAGGGCGTGGGCACGGCAGTGAAACTGCGATCGAAGGCCGGTGTGAGCGCCCAAGTGAGCTGTGCATTGAGCAAGAAGCGCTTCGAGAGCGCATATTCCCCACCCAAGTGCAAGCCGAAGCCGCTGTCGTTGAGTTGGTCGCTGAAATCATAGGACGCACTCCCCTCGTTCGTCGGGCCGATCAGCACTTTGTCGCCCGTCGGGCGGTCGACACGCAGATAACCGTCGGAGGCGGTGCCCGAAAACTGCGTGAGGCTGTACCATTCGAGGTAGGCGCCGCCCGTGAGGGTGCAGCGTCCCATCGGATAGCGCACGGCAAGGGGAACGAAAAGGCCGCGTAGACGAGCGCGCGTGTGGTTACGGCCGAAGAAATAGCCCGAAAGTTGCTGACTGCCCTGTACCACTTTGGTGCGATAGCCGCTGACACGCACCTCAGTGTCCATGCCGCGGTCGGTGAAGTAGGCACCGATTGAGCAATCGACGACACCGCCGGTGCGATAGACCACATCGGCGCCGAAGCGCAGGCCACCCACGGGCGCATAGTGGTCGACGGCGCGCAGTTCGACGGGCGTGGGTGCGGGAACGAACGCGCCGATCGTGTAACCTACGCCGGGGCGCACCGACCAGCGGGCAGTATTTTCAGCATCGGGGCGATGAGCAGCGCCGAAGAGGGGAAGAAAGGCGGCAAGCGCCACCACCGACAGACGGAGGAAGCGAAGGCCGAAACGAGAAGAGAGAACGTGCATGAGCAAAACGAGATGAAAGAGGAGAAAAGCGCGAAGCAGCGCCAATTAGAAGGTGAGTCGGCAGTCGTCGACGAGAAGCGTCGAGCCGATGGCGCCGGCAAATTCGGCCCCACCGCGCGAGGAGGTGAAGACAAGCGCCAAGCTGTAGCCGTGACGGTCGAGCAAACGATTGTCAATGGGCGCTTGCTGTGAAAAAGGCAGATCGAAATGCACCCAATTTGCGTTTTCAGCAACGCCGGTGACGGTGAAATCATCGAGAACAGCCACAGCCACAACGAGCGGCGAGGAGAGAATATTGCTTCCGTCGAGCGTGACGGCCTTTCCTTCCGCGTCTGCGTTGCGATAGACCACGGCATAGATGCGCGGGGCGTCCTTTCCGTCAGCAGCGGGGCCTTGTACGGCCTGCTGTTTGGCGTCTGTAAAGACTTCGCCGGGTTGCCACTTGTAATACCCCGCAAAGCGCGTGGGAATGCGGTTGACCGGCACCCCGAAACGGGTGGCGGCGAGCGGATTGAAGAGGGCGCTGGCGAGATCGAAGGTGCCGACGAAGAGATTGCCGGCGGCAATGGGTTTGCCGAAGGCGGCTCCGAGATCGCCGGTGCTTTGTGTCACGAGGCGCAAGGCCGTTCCGGTGCGTCCCTTGGCTTCCACGCTCGTGGGGTACTCGTCGGGCTTGGCATCGTAGCGGCTCAATAAGAAACCGGGGTTGCCGCTCGCCCAAAAGTTGCGGGCCGTGCCGTCGGCGTTCTTTTCAAACCAAGTGAAATAGTGCGGATCGGGCGAATTGAGGGCGTGATCTTCGAAACCGAAGAACTCGGGAAAATCGGCCGCGGGCACGAAACTCATCGTGTAGCGGCGCTTCCACTGTCGGTCTTGCGAAATCACTTCGTAAGCGACACGGCGGCGTTGGCGAAAATCGGGTCGGTCGCCGTCGAGACAGCGGAGAGTGGCGCCGTTGCTGAGCGTAAAGGTCGGAGAGAGGGTGCGCAGCAGCGCGGTGTCGGCATCGGCGGCAAGGGTGAAGACAATATCGGTGTCGTTGGCGGACACTTGGCGCACCGGGGCGACCGTTGTGCCGAGCAAGCGCGCAGCGGCCGTCGGTTCGAGGTGAACACTCACGATGTCGGCCTCAATGCCTGCCGGTTCGTCCTTGAGACAAGCAGCGAAAAGGGGCAGTACGCAGAAGAGAACGGGGAGAAAACGAAGTGGAAGCATGGGCGAAAGAGAAAAAACGGAAGAGGGTGTGACGCTGTGCGCCACACCTCTCGTAAGGGGGAATGAGTTTTTAGAAAAACCAATGAGGACGGCGCTTGCCGATCGCCGATCAGTCGGAGAGTTTGTCGCCGTAGCAGAGGTCGCCGGCGTCGCCAAGACCGGGGACGATGTAGGCTTTTTCGTTGAGCACGGGGTCGATGGCGGCAATCCAGAGCGTGACGTCGTCGGAGGGGAAGAGTTCGCCGAGGCGCTTCACGCCTTCTTCACAACCGATGACGGCGCAGATGTGCAGATGCGCGGGCGTTCCCTTGGTGAGATAGGCTTGGTAGGCCAAATTGAAGGAGCCTCCGGTGGCCAACATGGGGTCGACGAGCATAAAGGTGCAGCCGTTGAGATCGGGCGAGGCGATGTATTCGACGCAAATCTCGATGTCTTCCTTGCGACCTTCCTTGCGGTAGGCGCTGACAAAGGCGCTGTCGGCGCCGGAGAAGACGTCGAGGAAACCTTCGTGGAGGGCTAAACCGGCGCGGAGGACGGTGCCGATGACAATACGGTCGTCGGTGGTGTTCACGCGGGCGGGAGCGAGGGGCGTTTCCACGGTCTTTTCGCTATAGGTGAGGGTCTTCGACACTTCGTAGGCCATGGCGTGACCGATGCGGCGGAGATTTTGTCGGAACCAGGCGCGGTTCTTCTGAATATCCACGTCGCGCAGCTCGGCGATGTAGTTGTTGATGACGGTGTTGTGCTCGGCGAAATTGATGACTTTCATGATGGTGCGAAAAAAATGCCGTCGTGCTCGGGGAAGAAAAGCCTCGAACAAGAACGGCAATAGTGGATTTTAGGAATCAGTGACGCTGTCGACGCACGGAAAGTGTGGCCGACGAACGGGGTGATGACGTTTGGGGTTTGGGAGTTTTCTGCTTCTTGAGCTTTTCGGGCGCAACCTTGCGCGAAGCGACCTTGCGCTGCTCGCCGTCTGTGCTTTCTACCTTCGAAGTGTCCGCGGTGTTTTTGGAACGAACGCTGTCGCCCATCCAAACATTGCGCTGGAAGGTGCGAATCTCGGCTTCGATCTGCTCACGCACCTTCGTGCGCGCCGAATCAGAGGGGGCAATTTGCGCAAGGGTGCGGTCTTGGAGGTTCTTGGTTTGGTAGATCGGGCCTTCGTAGCGGTTGGTGTTGAAGAAATCGTCGGCCGAAATTTCGGCGGCATTGTTGAGATTGCTGCTCATGAGCGAGAGCTTGGCCAGATAGGGGGCGGCTTCTTCGTATTTCACCCAGAAGAGCGGGGTGGTTTGACTGCTGCCGTCGCCGAAATCGCCGCTGACCATCAGCGGACAGAGGGCTTCTACTTGCGTACTGAAGGTGCCGGTGTGCTGATTGAAGTAGACGCTTTCTTTCAGATAGTAGCGTTTCACCTCTTCCGAGGGCAGATCGGCGTCGTTGACGCGCATTTTTCCGTCGTTTGTTTCGTAGAAGATGTGATTGTCGTCCAAAATTTTCTTGCCTTTCACCACATGTTTCTCGTCGAAGTGCTCAATGGCGTCGGGCGTGTACTCGTAGGCTTTGATTTTACCGCGGAGAATGAGGTGAAAGAGATGGACAAACAGGTTTTCTCTCCCCGCTCCCGGCGTGACGGGATAGTAAAGTGGCGCATTGGCATCGCGGGTGAGATCGATTTCTCGGTAGATGTCGCGGCGCCATGCGGCATCTTGCGGCATGGACGAGGCGGTGGGGAACTCGCGGATGCTGCCCAATACTTTACCGTTGCCTGCTGTTGCGGCAGAACGGGGTGCATTGCCGGCAGACGCTTCGTTACGCGATTCGGTGTTGCCGGATTCGCGCAGACGGGCGGGGGGTTGCGCCGCAGAGTGGAGCGCTACGGCGAGACCGAAGAGGAGAAGGAGACGAGGGAGATGCGCTTTGAGCTGCATTGTGGGGAGTACGTTTTAATTGATGATCACTTCGAGCGATCCGTTGAGCGTTCGCTCGATGCCGTCGGGACCTACGGCGTGGATATTGCTGATGTAGAAACGTTTGCCGCGAGAGAGTTGGCGAATGAGGTCGCGCTGGGCTTCGGTGAACGAGGCACCTGCCGAAGGACGCGGGAGGACATTGCCGAGACGATCGAAGAAGACGCATTCGAAGGAGCGGACGGTGAACGGAATGTTGAGGAGTCCGTCGTCGATCGCGGCATCCAATCGCGTGGCGCCGACAATATTTCCCTTGCCGATGCGACCTCCGCGGAACTGGTCGCCGCCTATCGTGATAAATGCAGCAGGATCGGGGAGTTTTCGCACTTTGAACGAGAACGCACCCATGGTTTGGCTCTTGCCGCCCACTTCTCCTGTGACAGTGAAGGTGACATCCTGCCCGACGTGGGCGGGTCGCGCCACATACTTGCCGTTGCCTTTCGCATTGAGCGTACCTCCGCTCATGCTCAGGTGGATTTTGTCGGAAGAGATGCCCGATGCGCTGACGGAAATGGGGTTGTCGTAGCCGGCATAGAGCACGTTCATCAGATCGGCGGCCACCGTTGCACCGGTAGGCGGGGCGATAACAGTATAATGTTGTGAGAATTCGCGACGAACCATCTCACCGGCCGCGTTGGGCATGGTGATATAGCCGCGGAAGTCGTAACTGCCGGGCGCGCCGACGCGGAAGTTGTAGCGACCGTCGGCACCTATGCGCCGACCGTTGATGTATATTTCCGGACGCTGCGTGGTGTCGATCGCGGCCATGAAGACTCTCGAACGAAACTCATCGCCGGGGAAGAGCGTCGTGGCTTCGGGCAGCACATAGGCGTTGAGTTCGTTGACGCGGATGTCCTTTACGCCGATATTGGCGGCAAGGGTGTGCAGCACTTCGCCTTGTGCTTTGCGGATGTCGCTCTGCAATTTCGAAAGCATCGTGACGGCCGCAATGGAAGGCATGGACTCGAACATGTACTCTTGCCAGTTCTTTCCGATATTGTCCTCACCTTGCGGCACCTCGGTGGAGAGGTTGGCGGCAACAATGGCGCGACGTCGACGATCGGTAATAAAAGAAGTGGCGAAATCTCGAAAATAATTGACACGACGGTAGAGGAGGCGTCCGCGAAGAGTGGCGGGGTTGAGCATCACTACTCCCGCAGCTTCGAGGTCGTCTTTGTGCTGAATGTCTTTCGGGTTGCCGTCTGCACCATCGGTTTCTCGGGCGATGGCCCATTTGAGTTCGTCGATGTAGCGGCAAAGACTATCGGCCGATCGCTGCACCGCCTGCGCTTTGCCCCACCAAGGCTGCACCTTGACGGGATTCTTGCGATATTGTGCCTGCAAGTCGTCGAGCAGATCTTTATTTTCCTGTTCCGTCGTGGTGATGGTGCGGTCGAGGCTGTTGCCAACCAGCGAGAAACCTTTGAGCACGTCCGTCGAAACGTTGAGAGCAAGCATTGCCATCAACACGACGTACATGAGGTTAATCATCTTTTGCCGCGGCGAAACCGGTCTTTTTTGAATGGCCATGGGCGAATGTTCAGGATGCTGAAGTGGGTTGCGTCGGTGCTTCGGGCGATTGTTGGGCGGGGGCAGCGGCAGGTTGTGCATTTACGCCGCCCATCGCCGCGTAGGGGTTGCCCATAATATTGAGGGTTTGCACCATCCGCGCGTAGATTTGGTTGACCTCTTCGATCTTCGCTGCGAGATCGCGCGTCTGCGCATTGATTTCCTCGATCGTTGTAACCTGACGCGAGATAGAAGCGAAGTGCAAGTCGTAGACTTTGTTGATACCGATGAGGGTGCGGTTGAGATTCTCCATCTCTTGCGAATCGCGGGTGAGGCGTGCGCTCTGTTCGTCCACCTTGGCGAGCGTTTCATTGAGGGTGCGGAGCTTTTCGATGTATTCTTCCGTCGCAGCCTCCATGTCGGGCGAAAGCACGGCCTGCGTTCTGCGCAGCAACTCGTCGTTGGCCAAGCGAACGATTTCGGCCAAACGCTGTGCACCCTCCTCGATGGCACGCTGTCCCTCGGGCGTTTCGTAGTGCGCCGCCACGAAAGGCGCGGCGGAAGCCTGCGCTTGTGGTGCCGATTCGGACAGATTCTCTGCAGACTGCGCAGCCGTCGTTTGCGAACCGGCTCCTTCGGGTGCAGACACGCCACCTTGTGCCGCCACAAAGGCAACTCCGCTCACCGGTTGCGCCACATAGGCCGCTGCAGGCGCCACTGTGGGTTGCTGCACGGGCACTGTTTGAGCCACCGCGGCGGCTGTTTCTTCAGCAAGGGCAGGTGTTTCCACCGCCGCCGCGAGTTGTTCTTCGGGCGTAAAGCCTTCGGCGCGCTCAATCTCCTCGTCGCTCTCGAAATCGTGCGGCAGTTCTTTGCCGATCTCGTTTTTATCGAACGGACGGTCGAAAGCCGCGAGGAAAAACACCACCGCTTCCGTTCCCATGCCCAAGAAGAGCATCAGGTTACCGCCTTTGAGGTGCGTCAACTTGAAGAGCGCGCCGAGAATCACGATGGCTGCGCCCCACGAGTAGGCATAGTTAAGAAAAGTTTGCCCCGGCACACTGTCCATCCAGTGTTGCAGGCGCGTCACGATATTGAGTTTACGAGGCATATCGTTGCGAATTGTGAGATTTATTTCTTTTTATCGGTGGGATTGCCGCTGACGGTGGCCGCTTTCGTGCGCACACAACGGAAACCAATGAACGAACGCGGCTGATTTTGGTATTCCCAAGTGCGCCACGCCGAACGTATATAAGATTGTGGGTCTTTCCACGAACCGCCGCGCACGCTTTTGCGTTTCAAGAAGTAAGGATCTTCTTTTGCCGCCTCATATCGCAGTTCGGGGTTCACATCGGCCATCGATTGCACGCCGGCTTCCGTGAAGACCGTGTTCGTCCACTCAGCCACATTGCCCGCCATGTCGAACAATCCGTTGTCATTGGCACCATATTGTCCCACGCGCGAGGTGATCAAGTTGCCGTCTTCGGTGTAATTTCCGCGATCAGGCTTGAAATTGGCGTAGAAACAACCCTTTTCGTTCTTTGAAGCTGCGCCTTCCCACGGGAAGGTGTGTCCTTCGCGGCCGCGTGCCGCATATTCCCATTCGATTTCGGAGGGCAGGCGGTAACGTTGAATGTAACGCGCCTCGGGTCCCATGCCGCGCAAGAGGAATTCCGTACGCCATGCGCAGAAGGCCTGTGCCTGCTCCCACGTCACGCCCACCACCGGGTAGTCGTTGTAGGCCGGCGACGAGAAGTAGTTCTTCATGTACATGGAGTTGCTCGCGTTCGGGAAGTCGTTCACCCACACCGTCGTGTCGGGATAGACGGGAACGATGTAGGTGTTGATGAAATCGTAGAGCGACGAGAGCGGACGGTTGATGGTTTCGCGCACAATTTCGCCGTTGTCGTTCACGTAGGCCGTGTCTTTCGAGATCATCACCACCTCATCGGGGTTGACTTCCACGTCGGTGTTGAGCACACGTTCGCGCGGATCGAGACGATATTTGCGGAGTGCCGCCTTTTCGTAGTCGAAAGTCTCGTAGCGGAAGTTCATTTGCTTCACGTCGAGCATGCGCGTGCCGTCATAGGGGTGCGTTTTATACACACTGTTGAGGGCGCGCTCCTGATCTTCCGAGGGTTTGCGCCACGGCAAGGGCTTGTTCCAGTTGAGATGCGGCTTGACGGGGTCGCCAAACTTGTCGACCTCAATTTTATAGGTCTCATCGCCGCCGTAAGACGGGTCGGCCAATCGTTCGCGCAAGATACTATCGCGCACCCACTCCACAAATTGTCGGTACATCGAGTTGGTCACTTCGGATTGATCCATCCAGAAACCATCCACAGAGATGTCACGTTGCGAAAGCGGCAGCCCCCAAAGACTGTCGTTCTCGGTCAGTCCCACTTTGAGATAGCCGCGTTTGATTTCAATCATGCCGTAGGGCGTGGGTTCGAGGGGCACCGCCGAGCGTTGTCCCGTCACTTCGCCACCGTTGCGCATGGCCATGTTGCCCCCGCCGAAGCATGATGCCAAAGAGAGCAGCAGCAGAGTCAGTGAGGGGAGAACATGTAGAGGCTTGCAGTGAAATTTCATTGGTTTGTTGGGGAGAATGAGTCGTGTATTGTGGGAAAGGCGTGCCGGCTCACCGAAGCAAATCGGTCATTTGCCGCCCGTTCGTCGGGCAGATAGGACATCGCCGTGCGGCATCGGGTCTACAACCAGCGCACACTTCGGTGGAGGTTGCGCCCCTTCTTGCCCAAATCGATGGGAAGGCGGTAGATCAGCGAAATTTCGTGCTGTCCCGCGCCCAGTCCCAAGCCGGAAGTGAAGGCCTCGTAGCTGTAGGCAATGTCCAAACCGCGCAGCGTACCGCCGAAAAGCAGCGCCACCGAGCGACCGGGTGCGTAGTTGATGCCGCCGAACAAGCGCCGTTTCTCGTAGGCATATTCGCCGCGGAGGGTCAAATCGACGCGCCAGTCGGCAAAATCGCTGCGCAGCATCGCCGAGGGGATTATGGAATATAACGATTCGTCGGGGCGAATATTGTAATGCGCCGCGAAATTCAACATGTTTTTCACCTTCATGCGGTGCGTGTCGTCCCATTCCACCGTCGGAGCGGTGAGATGCAACACAGAAGCCGAAAGGCCGAACTGCGGACGGTCGTAGGACGCGCCGGCACTGAGGTCGAATCGCGAACCATTGAGTTGCGAGGCCGGGAAGGCCGGGTCGTTCGCGTCGTTAAGGTCGGCTTTTCCGCCGTCGATGCCCTCTTGCAACATATCGGCCTGCACACCCAGCGAAAAACGGCCGCCGAGCCAGTTGCGATGCAGGGCATATTGTAGTGCAAAACGCTTGTGCGAGAACAAGCCGATGGCATCGTTCGTGAACATCGCGCCCACCCCGTGATCCACTCCGCTGAAGCGGAAAGCCATGTCTGCGCCGGCCCACATCGTACTCCCCGCTTGCGAGTAGCCCGTGGCGTGCGTTTGCACCGCACCGCTCACGGTGAGTTGCGGCGAACGGCCGACGGCGGCGGGATTCCACTGCGGTTCGATGCGCCAATAGTGCACAAACGCCGGATCTTGTTGCGCCCACGCACCGAACACCCCCGCGCAACTCAACAAAACGAGCAGCACGAGACGACCGAACGGACGAAGACCGAACGACAAACGGAGGAGGGGAAGAGCCGACATGGAGTTTCTTCGAATAACTATATTGTGGGCAAAGTTAATACAAATGCGCCAAATGATAAAATCTGCGACCGCGGTTTTGCATTTCGCGCACTGACAAGCGTTCTTTTTGTGCTTTTCGCCCTGCCGCAGGCCATTTTCCTTCACATGCTCCCCACTCCTCACTTCCCTCGCGCTGTGTCGCCGCCCCGAAGCTCAGTTTCGTCTTCAAAATTCCCCATTTTCCTCCTCACTTTTCCCCCTTTTCTTCCCCACCCCGCCTTGCCTTCTCTCCACCTCCACGACTTTCGAAAAAAAGTTGTGGACTTTCTTCAAAAAACAGGGAAGAATCAGCGAAAAACAGTGGACTTTTTCGACGGAAGTGATGCATCGTCCTCCGCCGCGGTACAACCGGCACGCCAAAGCCGTGCAAGCCGAACGAAAAGCCCCGCATCGGCATAAAAAAATCGGCGATCACACACGAAAAAGCGTGTGCGATCGCCGAAAGTTTTTAAGACTTTTCCGCCCCTCGTGCCGCCTTCAAGCGGGCAACAGGCGAGTAGGAAATGAGAGTCGTGCGCCTCAACCGCGAATCATGGTGAGGAGCATCTTGAAACGCACCTTGGCGTTGAGCGCATGGGGCACTCCTGCGGGCATGATGAGCATTTCGCCCGCTGCCACGCGGTGAGGCACACCGCCGAGGAGGATTTCGGCTTCACCGTCGAGGATGGTCACCGTAGCATCAAAGGGCGCGGTGTGTTCCGAGAGACCTTGTCCGGCATCGAAGGCGAAAAGAGTGAGTGTGCCGGCGTTGTTGCGGAGGATTTCGCGCGAAACAACGCTGCCGTCGGCGTATTCTACAGAAGTGGCGGGGACAAAGACTTGTCCTTTTTCAATGTGTGCCATAATATAATTGCGTGTTGAAAGTGAATGATCTGCGGAAGTTAGTGCAACTTCTGTGCCATGCTTAGGCAGCGCGCTGTGCCATGAAGCGACGTGCGGCTTCGGCAGCCACAAGGAGTCCACCTGCACTCATAATAATGTCTTTGATCACCAGACGTCCGGCACCGGAAAGGAGCGGGAAGCCGTGTGCGCCGGTGAAATAGGGAAGGCCTTCGTGGGGATAGGTGGCACCGTCGGCCAAATTGGGCACCCAACACTCAGGCGTGGTGATGAGGAACGAAAGGGTGACGATGGACATGCCGAAGGTGAGCAATCCGCCGAGCATACCCAGGCGGGGGCACCAAATGCCGAGGAGTACGAGCGTGCCGATGGTGCAAATGGCCAAGCCCAAGCCGATGGCGAAGACGTAGGTGCCGTTTTCTTGGTGCCACTTGATGTTTTCGGGCTTCACCTCGCCCTCTTTGTTCATGTGCACCTTATATTCCTTGACAGTTTGGCCTTTGGCGTTGACGGTGGTCTTAGAAGAATTATTGTAGAGGAAGCTCATGAAGGGGCTGTTGCTGACAAATGCGGCAATACCGTCGGCTTCGTACTGACAAACCTTGAGTCCGCCGATCCACGCCATAACAATGAAGATGGCAATGCGGAGATAGGTGAAGAAATGGCGTTCGAGGGAGATGAGAATCCCTGCTGCGAAAGCGAAAAGCTGATTGATAGCTGTCATAGGTAGAATTGATAATTTAGAATTGATGAGACAATGTGGTGAGTTCTCGACTGTGGCCGAACGAAATCGGCGACTCTTCGGCCATGAGAAGGAGACTTCTTTGAGCAAAGTGGTCGATAATCAGTCGTAAACGACGCAAAAGTATAAATTCGGCGCGGGACAAACAAATTTTAGTTCAGCATTTCGACTTTCATTAGCAAAATAAAGTACCTTTGCAAGTATACACTATACAAATAGACCACTGCATGAAACGCAACCTCCGCCTGTGCTTGCTCGCTCTCCTGCTGAGCACACCGTTTTGCCTCATGGCACAAAGTCCCGCTCGCTACGGTTTTCTAAACCGCGCCGCCGTCATCGCTATTCTCCCCGAAACGGCACGCGTTCGCGCCCACCTCGATTCGCTGCGCAGCAAATATGAAGCCGAAGCGCGCTACAACGAAACGGCTTTCCGCCGCCAATATTCGGAATATTTGCAGGTGCAGAAAAATTTGCCCGAAGCCATTTTGCTGAAACGTCAGGGCGATTTGCAAATGTCCATGGAGCGCGGACTCGCTTTCCGCCGCGAAGCCGAAAATCTGCTCAAGAAGGCCGAAACCGAACTCATGGGTCGCGTCGGCGAACAGGTGGACGCGGTGATTCGCGCCATCGGTGCCGAACGGGGCTACGACTTTGTGGTGGACACTTCGGCCGGCACGCACCCGTATCTCAACCCCGAAAAGTCGGAAGACATCACTCCCTTCGTGAAAGCGCGCTTGCTCAACGTGCAATGACGGCGAGAGCGCATCACTTCTTTGTTTCAATTCCGCTCCATACATGATCGGTGTTTTTGATTCGGGCTACGGCGGCTTGTCGATCTTGCGACAAATTCGCCGACGCTTGCCCGACTACGATTATCTTTACCTCGGCGACAACGCCCGCGCACCCTACGGTTCGCGCTCCTTCGACGTAGTGTATCGCTACACCCTGCAAGCCGTGACGGAACTCTTCGCCCGCGGCTGCGAACTCGTCATCTTGGCCTGCAACACGGCCTCGGCCAAGGCCTTGCGCTCCATCCAGCAGCAGGATCTGCCGCACATGGCGCCCGATCGCCGCGTGCTGGGGGTGATTCGTCCCACCGTCGAAGCCGTGGGCGACTTGACGCGCACGCGCCACGTGGGCATCCTCGGCACACAGGGCACGATTCGTTCGAAAAGCTACGAACTCGAGATCGCCAAATTCCATCCCGACATCGTCGTCACGGGACAAGCCTGCCCAATGTGGGTGCCGCTGGTGGAGTATGGTGAATATGCCTCGCCGGGCGCCGACTACTTCGTGGAACAGCGGCTGAAAGACATCCTTTCGCGCGATCCGCAGATCGACACCCTCGTGCTGGCCTGCACGCACTATCCATTGCTGATGGACAAGATCGTGCGTTTCCTTCCGCCGCACGTTCGTGTGGTGGCACAAGGCGACTATGTGGCGGCTTCGCTCGCCGATTATTTGCATCGCCACCCCGAAATGGACGAAAAGCTGACGCGCGGCGGCACCTTGCGCTTTCTCACCACCGAAGACACCGAAAAGTTTGGCGAAAGCGCCGCCGTGTTCATGCCCCACACCGAGGGGGCAGTAGAAAAAATAGTACTCTAACCTCCCCAACATCATGGCCAAAAAGACTACAGGCACCCGCCTGAACAAAAAAGAAGTGCGCAATCGCCTGCTCGTCGTGTTCGAGCACAGCGCCGGCGCCACCTATAACGTAAAATCGCTCTTCCGCGCTGTGGGAGCGGTGAACCACCCGGCCAAGATGCTCGTACTCGACACGTTGGCCGACCTCGTTGCCGACGATTTCCTCACCACCGACGGCACAGGCCACTATCGCCATGCCGAACGCGACGTGCAAATCATCGAAGGGGTGTTTCGCCGCAAGCGAAACGGCCACAACGTGTTCGTTCCCGACGACGGCGGCAAGGATATTCTCGTCACCGAACGCAACGCACACCACGCCCTCGACGGCGACCATGTGCGGGTGACGATGCTGGCTCGCCGACGTGGGCACACCCGCGAGGCAGAAGTGACTGAAATCATTCGCCGCGCCCGCGAAACCTTCGTCGGCCGCCTCCACGTGGAGCGCAACTATGCGTTCCTCGTCAACGAGCGCGGACTGGCCACAGACATCTTTATACCGGCCGATGCCCTGCACGGCGGAAAAACCGGCGACAAAGCGGTGGTGAAAATCACCGATTGGCCCGAAGACAGCAAGAGCCCCGTGGGCGAAGTGGTGGACATTTTGGGCGCCGAGGGCGAAAACGACACCGAGATGCACGCCATCTTGGCCGAATATGGCCTCCCCTACCACTATCCCGAGGCCATTGAGCACGCCGCCGAGCGAATCGATCCGGGCATCACGGCCGAGGAAATTGCGCGCCGCGAAGATTTCCGCGACGTGCCCACCTTTACCATCGACCCCCGCGACGCGAAGGACTTCGACGACGCACTTTCGATTCGTCCTCTCGGCGAAGACCGCTGGGAAGTGGGCGTGCACATCGCCGACGTGAGCCACTATGTAAAGGAAGACGGCGCCATCGACCGCGAAGCCTTCGACCGCGCGACGAGTGTCTACTTGGTCGACCGCACCATCCCCATGTTGCCGGAACGACTGTGCAACTTCATCTGCTCACTGCGCCCGAACGAGGAGAAACTGGCCTACTCTGCGATTTTTGAAATGAACGAAAAAGCGGAAATACTCAAGTTCCACATCGCAAAGACCGTCATCGAAAGCAACCGCCGCTTCACTTACGAAGAAGCGCAAAACATCATCGAGCGCAACGGACAGGCTTCGGCCGACGACCTCGCACTGCCGGGCGATCACCCGGCGGTGGACGGTTCGGCAGCCCACCCGGTGGGCGAATGGGCGGCCGAGATTTTGCTCCTCGATCGCCTCGCCAAACAACTCCGTGCTCGGCGTTTCAAAGCCGGATCCATCGGGTTTGACCGCGCAGAAGTACGCTTCGAAATCGACGATAAGGGACATCCCATCTCTACTTACGTCAAGGTGGCGAAAGATGCCAACAAGTTGGTGGAAGAATTTATGCTCTTGGCCAACCGTTCTGTGGCCGAACACATCGCGGTTGTCCCCAAAGGCAAGCAACCCAAGGTGTTGCCTTATCGCATTCACGACGTGCCCGATCCCGAAAAGCTCGAGAAACTGCGCGGCTTCGTGGCAAAATTCGGCTACAAGGTGCGCACCGAAGGCACGAAAACCGAGATTTCGCACGCCCTCAACGATCTGCTCGGCGAAGTGAAGGGCAAGAAAGAGGAAAATGTGGTGGAGATCGTGGCACTTCGGGCCATGATGAAAGCGCGCTATTCGGTACACAACATCGGACACTACGGACTGATGTTCCGCCACTACACGCATTTCACCTCGCCCATCCGCCGCTATCCCGACTTGATGGTGCACCGTTTGCTCTCCAAGTACGCAGAAGGCGGCCGATCGGTGAGCGCAAAGAAGTATGAAGAGCTGTGCGAACACTGCTCCGAGCGCGAACAAGTGGCGGCAACGGCCGAGCGCGCGTCAATTAAGTACAAGCAAGCGGAATTTATGGCCGACCGCATCGGCCAAGAGTTCGACGGCGTGATCTCCGGCGTGACGGAATTCGGCATTTACGTCGAAGATATCCTCACCAAGTGCGAAGGTATGGTGCCGCTCCGCGACCTTTCGAGCGATTACTACGAGTTTGACGAAGATAACTACCGTTTGGTGGGTCGCCGCACGAAGCGCATTTACAATTTGGGCGACAAAGTGCGCTTCCGTGTGGAACGTGCCAACCTCGAACGCCGACAACTCGACTTCTCCTTGGTGGAAGACGACAGTTATATCCCACCTGTGCCGAAAAAGGGGCAGCGTCCTTCGCCCAAACAGGCCGGCAAGCATCCCGGCGCGCCGAGTCCCGAAGCTTTCGGCCGCAAAAAAGCCAACAAGAAGGCCGGTTCGTCGAAAAAGCCCAAAAAGGGCGGCGCAAAGAAGAAAGGCGGCGCGAAAAAGCGCAAGTAATTCGCAGCCCTCTCCCCCACCCTCATCGCAAAGCCCCCGCACAAAGGGCAAAAAACGCTCACACGGCTTGTAACTCTTCCACAAAAGCCGTAATTTTGCATATTGCAAGATTTCAAAAACAGCCAATTCTCAACGACAATGTCCGAACAAAACGTACGCGTTCGCTTCGCCCCCAGTCCAACAGGTCCCCTGCATATCGGCGGAGTCCGCACGGCACTCTATAATTATCTCTTCGCGCGCCAACACGGCGGCCAACTTATCTTCCGCATTGAGGACACTGACTCCACACGCTTCGTCCCCGGCGCAGAAGACTACATCATCGAATCATTTAAGTGGCTCGGCATTCAATTTGATGAGGGCGTTAGCTTCGGCGGCGACAAAGGTCCGTATCGTCAAAGCGAACGTCGCGACATTTATAAGCACTATGTCGATCAACTCCTCGCAGAAGGCAAAGCCTACATCGCCTTCGACACGCCCGAAGCCCTGAATGCCGCTCGCGAAAGCATCGCCAATTTCCAATATGATGCCTCTACGCGCGGACAAATGGAGAACTCGCTCACCCTCTCCGCCGAAGAAGTGGAAGCGCGCATTGCACGCGGCGACCAATATGTGGTGCGTTTTAAGATCGAACCCGGCGAAGATGTGCACGTCGACGACCTCATTCGCGGCGATGTGGTCATCAATTCCTCGATTCTCGACGACAAAGTGCTCTACAAGAGCGCCGATCAGTTGCCCACCTACCATTTGGCCAACATTGTCGACGACCATCTCATGGAAATCACCCACGTGATCCGCGGCGAAGAGTGGTTGCCCTCCGCACCCCTCCATGTTTTGCTCTATCGCGCCTTCGGTTGGACCGACACCATGCCGCGTTTCGCCCACCTTCCTCTCCTGCTCAAGCCCACCGGCAACGGCAAACTCTCGAAACGCGACGGCGACAAACTCGGATTCCCCGTTTTCCCCCTCGAATGGCACGCCCCCGACGGCACAGTCAGCAGCGGTTATCGCGAAAGCGGCTATCTCCCGCAAGCCGTGGTCAACTTCCTCGCCCTCCTCGGCTGGAATCCCGGCGATGATCAGGAAATCATGAGCATGGACGAGCTGATTGCCAAGTTCGACCTCACCAAGTGCTCAAAAGCCGGCGCAAAGTTCGACTATGTCAAGGGCTGGTGGTTCAACCGCGAGTATCTTCTCGCCACACCCGCCATAGAATTGGCGCCCGCCCTCGTCGAAGTGCTCGCCCAGCACGACATCACGACCACACCCGAGCGTGCCGCCGCCGTGATCGACATGTTGAAAACGAAAAACGTGGAATACGTCGACGCCCAAAGCGGACAAACCAAGAAGCGCAACGTCAGTTTCGTTTCCGACCTCTGGCCTTTGTGCGATTTCTGCTTCGTGGCACCCACCGCATTCGACCGCGAAGACAAGTTTGTCAAGAAGAACTGGAAAGAAGACGCCACCGCTGTGATGCGCGGTGTGGCCGAACGCCTCTCCGCCCTCGACGATTTCTCGGCCGAAAGCCAGAAATCCGCCATCGATCCCTGGTGTGAAGCCGAAGGTGTGAAACCTTGGAACGCATGGCGCGTCGCCCTCGTCGGAACCGGCAAGGGTCCCGACATGTACGAGCTTTCCGCCTTCCTCGGCAAGGAAGAAACCCTCCGCCGCATCCAGTTTGCCATCGACACACTCTCTTAATTCTATGTATAGCTTCGGCATTTACATTTACGCCTTCCTCGTGCGCCTTGTGGCGGCCTTCGGCCATCGCAAGGCGCGCGCCATGGTACGTGGTCAACGCCGCACCCGCCGGCTGCTTCGCGAGCACATCGCGCCCGAAGACCGCTACGTTTGGGTGCATGCCGCCTCACTCGGCGAATTCGAACAGGGACGTCCGCTCATCGAACGCCTGCGCCGCGAACACCCCGAGCGCAAAATCCTCCTCACCTTCTTCTCGCCCTCCGGCTATGAAGTGCGCAAAGACTATAAAGGTGCGGACCTCGTTTGCTATCTCCCCTTCGACACCCCCACCGCCGCGCGCCGTTTCGTCAAACTCGCCCATCCCGAGATGGCCATCTTCATCAAATACGAGTTTTGGCGCAACTACATCGACGTACTCCACCGCAAAGGCATTCCCGTCTACTCCGTCAGCAGCATTTTCCGCCCCGGACAAATCTTTTTCCAGTGGTACGGCCGCAGTTATGCCCGTTGTCTGCGCCGCATCACCCATTTTTTTGTACAAAACCGCCTTTCCGTCAAACTCCTTGCGCGCATCGGCGTGACCGACAACGTCACCGTCACCGGCGACACCCGTTTTGACCGCGTCATCGACATCCGTCGCGCCGCACGTCCCCTCCCTCTCGTCGAACGCTTCGCCCAAGGGCACACCGTTCTCGTCGCCGGCAGCACATGGGCGCCCGACGAAGAAATACTCCTCGACTACGTCAACCGCCGCGAGGATCTCCGTCTCGTCATCGCGCCCCACGTGGTGAGCGCCGGCCACTTGAAGGAAATCGAAAGCCGCATCACGCGCCGCTGCGTCCGCTATTCCGAAGCCACCGAAGAGACTGTGGCCGACTTCGACGTGCTCATCGTCGATTCCTACGGCCTACTCTCCTCCATCTACCGCTATGGCAGCGTCGCCTACGTGGGCGGCGGTTTCGGTGTGGGCATTCACAACGTGCCCGAGGCCGCCGTCTACGGCGTACCCGTCATCATCGGCCCAAACAACAAGAAGTTCACCGAAGCCCAAGCCCTGTTGGCCAACGGAGGTTGCCGCGAAATCACATCGGCCGCCGACTTTGACAAACTGCTCGACGACTATCTCGCACACCCCGCACACGCCGCCTCAGCAGGTGCCGAAGCCGGCAATTACATTGCCGAGCATGCCGGCGCCACCGACAAGATTTATCGCCACATCTTCGGATAAATCGCCGTTTCTCCCTCTTTTTTATTCTCATTTCCCGGTCGTACGCTGCCCCTCCGCAGCGTTCACCGGATGCTTCGATTTTCGGCCGAAAAACTCCACAGGTTTTCACTCACAGCCGCCACAAACCGCTCATTCCTCCCCATGCCCCACACCATCGTCCTCATCCTCGCCGGCGGGACCGGCAGCCGCTTCGGCAGTGCGCGCCCCAAGCAGTTCACACTTGTGGCCGGCCGCACCGTGCTTGAGCACAGCATCGCGGCTTTTGAGCAAAGTGAGGAGATCGACGAGATCGGCATCGTCGTACACCCCAAGCATCTCGACGAAGTGCGCGACCTGTTGCGGCAACAGCCCCACCCGAAAGTGACGCAAGTGGTGGCCGGCGGCAAAGAGCGCCAAGACTCCACCCTCAACGGCCTGCGCGCCTTTCTTCGCGAAGACGGAACGCTGAAAAATCCTGTGGAGAGAGAGAGAAAGAACACAACTTCGCCGCCAAACAGCGCGGTTTGTGCCCCGGCCGGCCTGTCTTCGGGAAAAAGTCCACAAGCCACGGAAAAAAGTCCCCTACTTTCCGCCGAAAACAGTGAGCTTTCTACCAAAACTCCACAACTTTTCGCAGACAATCCACAAAGTGCTACGGCAAACAGAGAGCATTCCGCCGATAACTCACCACTTTCTGCCGAAACTCCACAACTTTCTGCAGACAACCCACAACTTTCGACCGATAATCCCCCCGCCGTGCGCATTCTCATCCACGATGCCGTGCGCCCCGGTGTGAGCCGTTCGCTCATCGGCCGCGTGTGCGCCGCGCTACGCAGCCACGCCGTGGCCAATGTTGTGCTACCCGTCGTCGATACCCTCATCGAAGTTGACGCCGACGGCCGAATGCGCCGCGTGCCCGACCGCGCTTTGCTGCGCAGAGTGCAGACCCCGCAAGGTTTCCACGCGCCGGTGCTCTTCGAAGCCTACCGCCGTGCGCTGGCCGACCCCGACTTTCGTGCCACCGACGACTGCAGCGTGGTGTTCCGCTACTGCCCCGAAATCGACATTGCCCTCGTTCCCGGCGAAGAGCGCAACCTCAAACTCACCTATCCCGAAGACCTCACCGTCCTCGCTCACTACCTCACGCAACCTCTCCCATGAATCTCACTCCGCTCGTCCGCACCTTCTTCGCCCGTCGCGTGGCCGCCATCGACAGTTACGCCGATCACGCCGAACAACTCCAACGCACCGTCCTCGCTCGGCTGGTGCGCAGTGCCGCCCGCACGGCTTGGGGCGAACGCCACGGCTATGACCGTCTGCGCTGCTACGAAGATTTTGCCGCTCGCGTGCCCCTCACCGACTACGAGGCGCTGAAAGGCGACATCGACCGCATGCGCCGCGGCGAACGCGACATCCTTTGGCCCGGTCGCGTGCGTTGGTATGCCAAATCATCGGGCACGACGAACGACAAGAGCAAGTTCATCCCCGTGAGCGACCACGGTTTGCAGCACCTCCACTACGCCGGCGGCCGCGACTCCGTGGCCCTCTATCTGCGCAACCGCCCCGACAGCCGCCTGTTCACCGGCCGCTCGCTCATTCTCGGCGGCAGTCACCAGCCCAACTACGACTCTCCCTCCTCGCGCGTGGGCGATTTGAGCGCGATTCTCAACGAAAACGCCTCACCCTTCGTGCGCCTCTTCCGCGTGCCGTCCAAGACCACAGCCTTACTCGAAGATTTCGACCGCAAACGCGAACTCATCGCCGAAGAAACCTTCGACAAAAACGTGACTTCCATCGCAGGCGTGCCCTCGTGGATGATGGCCGTGCTGATGAAAGTGCTCGAACGCAGCGGCGCAAAGACCATCGATGAAGTGTGGCCCAACCTCGAAGTGTTCTTCCACGGCGGAGTGGCCTTCACCCCCTACCGCGAACAGTATCATCGCCTCATCCCTTCGGCGCGCATGAGCTACATGGAAACCTACAATGCCTCGGAAGGTTTCTTCGGTCTCCAAACCGATCCGGGCGATCGCGCCATGACGCTCATGCTCGACTACGATGTGTTCTACGAATTCATCCCCCTCGAAGAAGTGGGCACGGCACATCCCACCGTTCTCCCGCTGTGGGAGGTCGAAGCCGGCCGCCACTATGCGCTGGTCATCAGCACTTCGTGCGGATTGTGGCGCTACCAAATCGGCGACACGGTGCGTTTCACCCAAACCTTCCCCCACAAGTTTGTGATCAGCGGCCGCACCAAGAGTTTTATCAACGCTTTCGGCGAAGAACTCATGGTGGACAATGCCGAGCAAGGACTGAAAGCGGCCTGCCAAGCCACGGGTGCCGAGGTGCGCGAGTACACCGCCGCACCGGTATTCATGGACGCGGCGGGCAAATGCCGCCACCAGTGGCTCATCGAGTTCACAAAAGCGCCGGCCGACCTCAACCTTTTCGCCCACTCGCTCGACGAAGCGCTGCGCGCCATCAACTCGGACTACGATGCCAAGCGCTATAAGGACATCACGCTCCAGGAACTCGAAATCGTCGTGGCGCGTCCCGCGCTTTTCGACGACTGGTTGCGCAGCCGCGGCAAGCTCGGCGGACAACACAAGGTGCCGCGTCTTTCGAACCACCGCGATCTCATCGAAGAGATCTTGGCGATGAACGTCTAACTTCCCCGGAAAGCACTGTTTGTTTCGGGATTTCACCCCAAAAACTCTCCCGCTTTGAAAAAACTTCCCCTCCTCCTCGCCGTTCTCCTCGGCCTCTTGGCTTTTTGGACGGGCTGCGCCAACCAAGGCAGCGGCCCCGACGGCGGTCCCTACGACGAGACCCCACCGCACATCGTGCACATGAGCGCGCCGGAAAAGGTGGGACGCGGCAAAAAAGTGAAGTTCAGTCTCACTTTCAACGAACTCATCAAGGTAGACAACCCGTCTGAGAAAATCATTGTCTCGCCGCCGCAAATCGAACAGCCCGAAATCAAAGTGGCGGGGCGCAAAATCACGGTCGAACTCCTCGACTCGATGATTCCCAACACGACCTACACGGTCGATTTCTCCGATGCCATCACCGACAACAACGAAGGCAATCCGATGGGGCAGTACACTTATATCTTCTCCACGGGCGCCACGACCGACACCATGCAGATGTCCGGCCGCATTCTCAACGCCGAAGACCTCGAACCGGTGAAGGGCATTTTGGTCGGTCTGCACTTCGATCCATCGGACTCCGCCTTCACGGGCAAACCCTTCGACCGCGTGGCGCGCACCGACGCCTCCGGCTATTTTTCCATCAAGGGGGTGAACGCCCAACGCAACTATCGCATCTACGCGCTGCAAGATGCCGATGGAGATTTCCGCTATTCGCAACCCACCGAGGCCATCGGTTGGCTCAACTCGCCGCTCACGGCTTCGTCGAGCCCGGCGGTGCGCTACGACACGGCGTGGGTCGACAGCACGCGCTACGACTCGATCCGCACCATCCACTACACTCGCTTCATGCCCGACGATCTTGTGGTGCGCGCCTTCAAGGTCGACTACCGCCCCCGCCACTTTCTCAAGTACCTCCGCGACGTGCCCGAATGGTTCACGCTCTATTTCACCGGCCCTTCGCCCCGTCGGCCGAAACTGCGCGGCTTGAACTTCAATGCCGACCGCAGTCTGTTCACCGTGGCCAACCGCGGCAACGACACGCTCACCTATTGGCTGACGGACACCACGTTGTTGCATCTCGACACGCTGCGTTTGGCTTGCACCTACGATGATTGGGACGACTCGCTCAAGGTGGCGCGCGCCAAAACCGACACCCTCGAGCTCGTGCCCAAGACGACTTTCGCCAAACGCCTCGCGGCGAAACAGAAAGAACTGGCCAAGTGGGAGAAACAGCGCGAACGCCGCCACAAACGCGGGGACTTCAGCGACGAAAAGCCCAAAGAAGAGTTTCTCGAGATCAAGACTTCGCCGAGCAGTCCGCTCACTCCCGACCGCAACGTGACGCTTACTTTCCCACAACCGTTGGCACAACTGCGCGCCGACGGGATTCATCTGCAATTGCGGGTGGATACGCTGTGGCACGACGCGCCTTTTGCCCTCGACAGCGTGCCGGGCAATCCGCTGGCCGCCGTATTGCGCGCAGAGTGGCGACCTTCGCAACGCTACAAGTTTGTAATCGACTCAGCAGCCGTGCGTTCCATCTACGGCATGACGAACCGGCGCACGGAACGTAACTACGAAATCGCGAAACTCGAAGACTTCGGCACCCTTTTCGTCAGTCTTCGCCACGCCGACACCACCGCTGTGGTGCAACTCCTCAACCCCTCCGGCAATGTGGAGCGCCAAGTGAACATTCGTGACGGCCGCGCCGAATTTTACTACGTGCGTCCGGGCAATTACTACTTGCGTTGCTATTTAGACCGCAACCGCGACGGCAAATGGACCACCGGCGACTGGACAACGCACACCGAACCGGAAGCCGTGTTCTACTCTCCGAAACTCCTTGAGGTGAAAGCCAACTGGGATCTCAACGAAGATTGGGATTTGACGGCACTTCCGCTCGACAAACAGAAGCCGGAAAAACTCATCAAGCAGAAAGATTCGAAAAGTGTGGTCAATATGCGCCAACGCAACCTCGAACGCTTGCGCAAACGCGGAGAATAACCGCCACAACTCGACAGCGCGCGAAAACAATGGCTCGCCCACGCCGGTGTTTTCGCGCGCACTGTCTTTTCGGCCGTGCGATTTCTCGACCCACCTCCCCATTTTTCATCCCCACACTCCAAGAATATGCTCCGACTCGTCATCGACGACAAAATACCCTTCATCCGCGAGGCCGCAGCGCGCCTCGGCGAGTGCATTTTCCTCCCCGGTGCCGCCATAACGGCCGACGATGTACGCGAAGCCGACGTGCTCATCACGCGAACCCGCACCCAAGTGAACCGCGCCCTGCTCGAAGGCAGCAAAGTACAACTGGTTGTCACCGCCACCATCGGACATGACCACATCGACAAGGCTTATCTTGCCGAAAAGGGCATCGCTTGGCACAACTGTCCGGGCTGTAATGCGCGCAGCGTGGCGCAATATGTACGCAACAGCCTGTGGATTGCCGCCGCCGAGGGGTGTTTTGGCGAAGGGGAGAGTAGTTCCTGCACAACCGGGGGTACTCTTGCCGAAAACATGGGTGCTCTTGGCGCAGAGAAAAATAGTTTTGGCGCGAACCGCCCCACGACCGATAAAAACTTGGGCAATTTACCCCATTCTACGGCACATAATGTTGCGTGCTCAAAAACTTTCGATCCGACGAACGCACCGTTCTGCGTCACGCTCAGGGGTTTGACCGTCGGCATCGTAGGTGTCGGACACGTCGGGATGGCTGTTGCCGAAATCTTGGCCGCCGAGGGCTGCCGCGTGCTGCGTTGCGATCCGCCGAAGGGCGAACCTCACACACTTGCCGACTTGGCGCGCGAAGCCGACGTCATCAGTTTGCACACGCCGCTCACCTTTGAGGGCGAACACGCCACGTTCCACTTGGCCGACCGCGCCTTTTTCGAAAGTCTGCAGCGCTGTCGGGTGTTTGTCAACGCCGCGCGCGGCGAATGTGCCGACACCACGGCCGTGGAATGGGCACTCTCGGAAGGAAAGATCCGTGCCGCGGTGATCGACACGTGGGAAAACGAGCCGCACATCTCCGCCTCGCTGCTGCTCGCTGCGCTGATTGCCACCCCGCACGTGGCCGGTTACAGCGCCGACGGCAAGGCCAACGGCACGCGCATGAGCCTTGAAGCCATCGCTCGCCACTTTGGGCTCGATGCCCACTTCGACATCCCCGCACCCGCCTTGCCCGCCGACTTTATCTACGGTGCGCTGCCCACAACGCTCACCCATCGGCTGCCCGAACGCGCCCTTGCACAACTTCGCCTCTACAATCCGCTCACCGACACCGAGCGACTGCGCGCCGCACCCGAGGATTTCGAACTGCAACGCGGCAATTACCCCCTGCGCCGCGAGGAAATTCGTTAAAAAAACAGCAAAGCGCTACAAAATACAATCTTCATCCGTATATTTGCAGCAATTTACCCTGATTATGCCCTCTTCTTAGGCAATAGGGTCATCTCAATCGCCAAATCGCCTCATGAGAAAGAAAAAATCGCCCCGCGGCGGTCGCTTAGACTCCGTCACTGCTTGCATCAGTACGACGATGGTGCTCATCCTTGTGGGCACCGTGCTCTTTTTTGCCGCCCTGGCCGACAACCTCAGCCGCTCGCTGCGCGAAAACTTCACCGTCGAAGTGCTCCTCAACGACAGCATCGACCAACAGCAGGCCTATCAGTTGCAAACGCTCTTGAAAAGCCAACCCTATACGCGCCAAGTGGTCTACACCTCAAAGGAAGAGGCCACACGCCAGCAAGTTGAAGCCTCAGGTCTGGACAATGACTTCTTAGGCAGCAGCCCTATCCCCGCATCGTTCGAGGTGCACCTGAAAGCCAACTATGCCGACACCGATTCGCTGCAGCGCTACATGCCTCTCCTCAACAAAGACGCGCGAGTGAGCGATGTGATCTACCCCGGCGACTTGATGAAAGACGTCAATCGCAACATTCGCAAAGTAAGCATCATTCTGCTCATCGTCGCCATCCTGCTTGGCTTCGTCAGCCTCGCCTTGATCAATAACACCCTGCGCATGAGCGTGGCCAAACGCCGAGATGCCATCCAAACGATGAAGCTCGTCGGCGCAAAATGGAGTTTAATCCGCCGACCCTTCTTGACGCAAGCCTTCTACATCGGCCTCATCTCGTCGATCATGGCCGACCTTACCCTCTGGGGCGCCATGCTCGGACTGCGCAGTTGGGACGAAGACGTTTCGATGCTCGTCACCCCGACCGTAATGGTACTCACCCTCATCGGCGTGCCCGCAGTGGGCATCAGCCTCACCGTGATCAGCGCTTATTTCTCGGTCAATCGTCACATCGGCATGCGCCGCGACGATGCCCTTTTCTATTGATTTCCTCATTCACACACTCGCTTTTGTCATGCAACACAAATCGCTTTTTGCCTTTACGCGCATCAATTTCCTGCTTCTCGGCATTGCGCTCGTCACCATCTTCATCGGTTTCATTCTGATGAGCGGTTCCGGCAGCACCGACACGGAGTTCAACCCCGAAATCTTCAACACGCGTCGCACAGTAGTGGCGCCGATGGTCTGCTTCGTGGGCTATCTATTCGTGATTGTGGCCATCCTCTATCGTCCGAAGAAGGACAACAGCACCGCTTTCGACCCAACAAGCGATGACCAACCCGAAGCCTTGAAATCACAATCCACCACTGCTGAATGACCACCCTCCAAGCCCTCATCATTGCCATCGTAGAAGGCCTCACAGAGTTCCTTCCTGTCAGTTCAACCGGGCACATGATGATTGCCGAAGGCCTGCTTGGCGTCGAAATGACCGACTTTGTCAAGGCTTTCACGGTCATCATCCAGTTCGGCGCCATCCTTTCGGTCGTGGCGCTCTATTGGCGTCGATTTTTCAACCCGCCCACCGATCGTGAAGGTGGCAGCTGGTGGAGCCGCATTTGGCCTTTCTACCTGAAACTCGTGGTCGGCGTTCTGCCCGCTGTGGTGGTCGGCGTGACCCTCAAGAAGATCATCGACCAAAATCTCGAAAGCGTGCAAATGGTGGCCGTGATGCTCGTTGTGGGCGGTGTGTTCATGCTCTTTTGCGACCGTCTTTTCAACCACACCTCCGACGAAACGCCCCTCACCTACCGCCGCGCCTTCGTCATCGGACTCTATCAGTGCATCGCCGCACTGCTTCCCGGCACTTCTCGCTCCATGGCCACCATCGTCGGCGGCATGCAGCAGCGCCTCAGCCGCAAACACGCCGCCGAATTCTCCTTCTTCCTGGCCGTACCCACCATGTTCGGCGCCACGCTCAAGGAGATCTACGATTTGGTCAAGGACGGCGGCGCCGAAGTGCTCACTGCGGGCAACAACCTCACCGTGTTGCTTTTGGGCAACGTCGTTGCCTTCGTCGTAGGCCTCGTGGCGGTGAAATACTTCATCCACTATATCACGCGCTACGGCTTCCGTGCCTTCGGATGGTACCGCATTGCCGTCGGGCTGCTCATCCTTTTGCTCCCCTACTGCGGCGTTTCGCTCAAAACCGAACACGAGCAGGCTGCGCCCCAAACGGCGGCAAATTCCACAACCGGCGCGAAAAAGTCCACGGTTTTCACTGAAAAGTCCACCACTTTCGCGCAAAACGCTCCAACTTCTGCCTCATGAATTTCCTGTCCGGACAAATCCTTGCCTTCGACAAACCGCTTGGCCTCACTTCTTTTCAACTGGTGGCCAAAGTACGGTGGTTATTGACGCAAGCCATGGGCGGAACGAAACTCAAAGTCGGCCATGCAGGCACACTTGATCCGCTCGCCAGCGGGGTAATGATCGTTTGCACAGGCCGCGCCACGAAAAAGATCGACACACTGCAAGCCGGCGTGAAAGAATACGTGGCCACCCTCCGCCTCGGTGCAACAACACCGAGTTTCGACCTCGAACATCCCATCGATGCCACCTATCCCACGAGCCATATCGACCGCGCGCTCGTGGAAACGACGCTAAAGCAGTTTATCGGCGACATCATGCAGGTGCCTCCTGCCTTCTCGGCCTGCAAAGTCGGCGGGCGCCGCGCCTACGAAATGGCGCGCAAAGGCGAAGAAGTGCCGCTGAAAGCCAAGTTGCTGCGCATTGATGAAATCGAACTGCTCGATGCCTCGCTCATCGGCGACGCACCCACCATCACCCTTCGCATCGTTTGCTCGAAAGGCACCTACATCCGTGCTTTGGCGCGCGACATCGGCCTCGCCCTCGGCAGCGGCGCGCACCTCACCGCGCTCCGCCGCACGCAAGTGGGCGATGTGCGCGTGGAAGATTGTCATCGTCTCGACGATTTCGAACAATGGCTCGCGCAGCAAACGATCGAAACCGAATTACCTCAATAAAATCCCCGATGCCCCGCTCGCCTTTCACCGCAAAGGCTCACCCGTTGCGGGCAACAAGACCCATACAGCCGCATGAAACTTTCTCAATTCAAGTTCAAACTTCCCCCCGAACTCATCGCCGAATATCCCGCCGAACACCGCGACGAATGTCGTATGCTCGTGCTTCACCGCAAAACGGGCGAGATTGAACACCGCGAATTCAAAGATTTCCTCGAATACTTCGACGATCAAGACGTGTTCGTGTTCAACGACACCAAAGTATTCCCCGCTCGCCTCTACGGCAGCAAGGAGAAAACGGGCGCGCGCATCGAAGTCTTTCTGCTTCGTGAGCTCAATCGCGAACAACGCTTCTGGGATGTCCTCGTAGACCCGGCACGCAAAATCCGCATCGGCAACAAACTCTATTTCGGCGAGGACAATTCGATCGTGGCCGAGGTGATCGACAACACCACCAGCCGCGGCCGCACGCTGCGCTTCCTCTATGACGGGGAACACGAGGAGTTCAAGAAATCGCTCTACGCGTTGGGCGAAGCGCCTCTGCCGCGCGAAGTGATTCAGCGCCCGGCCGAACCCGAAGACTTGGAGCGTTTCCAGTGCATCTTCGCGCGCCACGAAGGCGCAGTGACCGCCCCCACGGCCGGAATGCACTTCAGCAAATCGATGCTCAAGCGCATGGAGATCAAAGGCATCGAGTCGGCCTTCATCACGCTCCACTGCGGACTCGGAGGCTTCAACCAAACGGACGTAGAAGACCTGACGAAGCACAAAATGACAAGCGAAGAGATGCACGTCAACGCCGAATGCTGCGAAATCGTGAACCGCGCCAAAGAAGCCGGCCATAAGATTTGCGCCGTCGGCACCACCGTGCAGCGCGCCCTGGAGACTTGCGTGAGCACTGAGGGCCGCATCAAGGAATATGAGGGCTGGACAAGCAAATTCATCTTCCCCCCGCACGATTTCAGCGTGGCCGATGCCATGTTCTCGAACTTCCAAATGCCACTTTCCACCTTGCTCATGCTCACCGCAGCCTTCGGCGGCTACGAACAGGTGATGCACGCCTACGAAGTGGCCATCGAAGAGAAATACCGCTTCGGCGTCTTCGGTGATGTCATGCTCATTGTAGACTAAAAACGCCTCTCGATCACCATGGATCTCTACATCGGTCTCGGTTCAAACCTCGGACACCGCGAGGCAAACATCCATCGCGCCATCAATTTGCTCTCATCGCTCATCGGTCCGCTAGTGCGCGCTTCGACGCTGATTGAGACGGATCCGGTGGACATGGACTCCGATCACAAATTTCTCAACGCCGTTGCCATCTTTGAAACGCGAATGCACCCGACAGAGATCATTCGCAAGACGCAAATGCTCGAGAAATCGCTGGGACGCGAGGTGAAAAGCCAAAACGGCGTGCACTTCGACCGCACCATCGACATCGACATTCTGCAATATGGCGACCTGCAGATCAATGTGCCCGGCTTGACGATCCCGCATCCCCACATGCTCACGAGAGAGTTCGTGTTGGGGCCGCTCGCCGAGGTGGCTCCCGACGTAGAAAGCGTGTTGCAACCGGGATATACGTTCGCGCAACTGCATCGCACGCTGTTGGCACGCAATCGCAGTCCGATCCTCGTCGAAAGCGACCAAGATCCGTTCGAACTCGAAGAGGTGACCACCGTTTCGCCCGACGAATTCGAACAAGTGAACGAACTTCTCGGCCAACTCACAGCGCGGAGCCTCAGCGCCGAAGCCTATGTTTCGCTCATCACCTCCCCCAATGTCCATCTTTATGCGGTGCGCTCACTGCGAACGCCCAACCGCGAGATCGTAGGCATGTGTACTTTGTGCGTAGGCTGCTGTCCTTCGGGCGTAAAGGGCTGGATCGAAGACGTAGTCGTCGACTCACGCCACCGCGGCCTCGGATTGGGCAAGCGTTTGCTCCTCTTTGTCCACCAATGTGCCAAGGAATTGGGCGTCGGCAGTCTGATTCTCACTTCCGCACCGCACCGTGTCGAGGCCAACGGGCTGTATCGCTCGCTCGGCTACGAACAACGCAACACCAACGCCTACCGTCTCAAACTCTGAAGCCGATGTCTGCCACCGATCTCGACGACTATCTGCTCGAACACATGAGTCCGGAGCATCCCTATCTCCACAAACTCTATCGAGCCACACACACACACTTGCTTCGTCCACGCATGGCGAGCGGTCCGCTACAAGGAAAATTGCTAACCCTCCTCTGTCGCATGCTCCGCCCACAGACCGTGGTAGAAATCGGCACTTATTCCGGTTATTCTGCACTGGCCATGGCCGCCGGCATGCCCGAGGGCAGTCGCATTATCACCTTCGAAATCAACGACGAACAAGAAGATTTCACCCGCCCTTGGCTGGAAGGCAGTCCATGGCGCGAGCAAGTAGACATTAAAATGGTGATCAGCGACATCCTACAAGCCGAGGATCAAGTACCCCACGGCATCGACCTGGCCTTTGTCGACGGCAATAAGCGCGACTACCTCGCCTATTACGAGTTTCTCCTCCCCCGCCTGTCACCCGGCGGCTGTATGCTGGCCGACAACACGCTTTGGGACGGACATGTGCTCGAGTCTGACCGCGAAGATGCACAGACGCAGGGCATTCGCGCCTTCAACGACCGCGTAGCCGCCGACGAGCGCGTCGAAACGCTCATCCTTCCGCTGCGCGACGGCCTCACTCTCATTCGCAAACTCTCATAATCGCGTCCACCGGCCGCGATTTCCTCACAAAACCCAACAATGGAAACAACCCGCCAACAGAAAATCGCCCGCCTCCTCCAGAAGGAGCTGAGCGAAATATTCCTCCTTCAAACGAAAGCCATGCACGGCGTGCTCGTCAGCGTGAGCAAAACCTACATTAGTCCCGACATGAGCATCTGCCGCGCCTACTTGAGCGTATTTCCCTCAGAGCGCAGCGAAGAAATCGTGCGCAACATCAACGCCAACGCCGCCACCCTGCGTTTCGAGTTGGGCAAACGCGTGCGACACCAGTTGCGTATCATCCCGGAACTGAAGTTTTTCATCGACGACTCCCTCGACTACGCCGAAAACATCGACCGTCTTCTCAAACTCTGACCCCATTTCGCCATGTTGCTCAACACCTTCATCGCCCGGCGCTACCTCTTTTCCAAGAAAAGCCACAACGCCATCAACATCATCACCGCCATTGCCGTGATGGGTATCGGTGTGGCCACCGCGGCCATGATATGCGTGATGAGCGTCTTCAATGGTTTTCGCGATTTGGTGAGCAGTCTCTACACCACCTTCGATCCCGAGCTCGTCGTTGTCCCTGCGAAGGGCAAATTCGCCTCGGCCGACGACCCACTCCTCACAGCCGTTCGCCACAACCCCGCAGTGAGTCGCGCCTCGGCCACACTGACCGACAACGCCCTCATCCTCTTTCGCGGGCATCCCCTCATCGTCACGGTCAAAGGCGTGGACAGCAGTTTCGCCGACGTGGTGCAACTGCGACACATCCTCCACGGTCTCGACCAACACCCCTATGTTTTGCAATCGGCCGGCGTGAATTACGGCATACTCGGCAACGGTCTGGCACAACAGATCGGAACGCTCGATTTTGACAAGCTCCAAATTTGCGCCCCTCGCGGCGGCGAACGCATCAACCTCGCCAATCCGATCGAATCGTTCTCCATTGGCGATTTGCACGCGGGCGGTCTGTCGTTTGCCGTGGGGCAACGCAAGTACGACGACACCTATATTCTCACCTCCCTCGACTTCGCGCGCACCCTCTTCGAGAAAGAAGGCCGCCTCTCGCGCCTTGAGCTCAGACTGCGCCCCGGCAGCAACATCGAACGCGTGAAAGACGAACTTCGCCGCACCGTCGGCGCGAAATACCAGGTGCTCGACCGCATGGAGCAGCAAGCCGACGTGTTCAACGTGATGAAGTTCGAAAAATTCTTCGCCTATCTCTTCCTCACGTTCATTGTTCTCCTCGCCTGCTTCAACGTCGTTTCGTCACTTTCGATGGTGATTCTCGAAAAACGCGACGACGTGCGCACGCTTCGCCACCTCGGCATGTCCGTATCGCGCGTGCGTTCCATTTTTGTCACCGAGGGCAGTTTCATTGCCCTCATCGGCACGCTCTCCGGCCTCGCCATCGGTGTCACACTCGTCCTGCTCCAACAAGAATTTGGCCTCATCCGCATGGGCGACGGCAGCAATTTCATCACCCCCACCTATCCTGTGAGCCTCCACCTCACCGACACGCTTATCATCTTCGCCACTTCGCTCGGCGTCGGCTGTTTGTCGGTGTGGTACACCGTTCGCACATTGAGTCGTCGGTTTCTGCAAGGCTGAAATTGTCGTGTTCACCTTGTTTTTTCCGCACAAATCCCCGCCCGCCGCGCGAAACGGTGGGCTTTTTCTTGCCTCAGCTGCAAAATGTCCCTACTTTTGTGTGCTTAATTGAATTCAACACTCCCCTAAATGCAAGACATTCGCAACATCGCCATCATCGCCCACGTAGACCACGGTAAGACTACGCTCGTGGACAAAATGTTGTTGGCAGGAAACCTCTTCCGTTCCAATCAACAAACCGGCGAACTCATGCTCGACAACAACGATCTCGAACGCGAGCGTGGCATCACCATACTTTCTAAAAACGTTTCGATCAATTATCGAGACACCAAGATCAACATCATCGACACCCCGGGTCACTCGGACTTCGGCGGTGAAGTGGAACGCGTGCTCAACATGGCCGACGGCTGCCTGCTGCTCGTCGACGCCTTCGAAGGCCCCATGCCCCAAACGCGCTTTGTCTTGCAAAAAGCCCTCCAAATCGGGCTCAAGCCCATCGTTGTCGTCAACAAAGTCGACAAGCCCAACTGCCGCCCCGAGGAAGGCTATGAAATGGTGTTCGATCTCATGTTCGAACTCGGCGCCACCGAAGAGCAACTCGGCTTCCCC
>QWCW01000219.1_pt1 | contig 33353 bp, 26 predicted proteins | sample 1972691 | NCBI WGS metagenome assembly QWCW01 (sample SAMN09866698, study PRJNA288562) | Human oral metagenome isolate pre2_saliva, whole genome shotgun sequencing... | reverse complement strand
ATTTTACTCCTCGTTACAATACCCTATACTTGATTATCAATCATTTATCAAATTGATACTACACAAAATATCTCGAAAATTTATGAAAAATAATTTTGCCGGTTAAACTTGGGAGAAGAAAAACCTGCTGGAGGTGGTGGCGGACAGCCACACCCATAAAGATAATGAAAATGGGGCACAAAGAGCGCCCCATTTTTAGTTGTATTTTAAAATTGCTTGTATTTTAGAGCTTTAAGCCATTCTCTTTATATTCTGGTATTCTTAAACCCAAATTGATAATTAGACCACTATATGCTTAGACTCTAACAACCGATATTTGGGTTAAAACGACACAATGCGTGTGCCATCAGGTTGTTCTTCTATGTGTACCTTAACTGCATTTTCGGGTAAAATGTCCTCAATTAGTTCTGGCCATTCTAACAAACAGAGGTTTCCACTGTAGAAATAGTCTTCGTAGCCCATATCGTAAACCTCTTCTAACTTTTTAATGCGATAGAAATCGAAGTGATAAATAGGGTTGCCATTTCCATCGGTATATTCGTTAACAATAGCAAAAGTAGGCGATGTAATAACATCTTGTACACCTAAAACTTCGCAAATGGCTTTGGTAAAGGTGGTTTTGCCTACACCCATTTTGCCATAAAAGGCAAAAACTTTGTTGTTGCCAATATTGTTTATAAACAGTTTTGCAGCCTCGTGAATGGTGTCTAAGCTTTCTATTTTAATTTCCATTGTTGTTATTTTTTTGTGTTCTTTGTTAGTTTAGCACTTTTTGGTGTTAGTGTTATAAGTGGTACTATCATTTCTTCGATAGAGATGCCACCGTGTTGGAATGTATTTTTGTAGTAAGACACATAGTAATTGTAGTTGTTTGGATAGGCAAAGAAGCTATTGCCTGTTGCAAACACATAGCTTGTGCTAAGGTTTGGTGCAGGGAGTTGTGCTTGTTGTGGATTTTTTATTGTGAACACCTCTTTTGAGCTGTAACTAAGATTTTTGCCTAACTTGTATCGAAGATTGGTGTTTGTGTTGCGATCGCCAATTATTTTCACAGGTTTAGTTGTACGAATAGAACCGTGGTCGGTGGTGAGAATAATTTTATAATCGGATTTTGCCAATTCTCTGAAAACGTCTGCCAATACGTTATGTTTGAACCAACTAAGAGTTAAAGAACGGTAGGCACTTTCGTCGCTCGCCAATTCGCGTATCATTTTCATCTCTGTACGAGCGTGCGAAAGCATATCGATGAAGTTTACCACTAATACATTCAGATTATTTTGTTGCAGATTGTTAAGCTGCTGCATAAACTTTTCTGCACCGTTAGAATCGAAAACCTTGTGATAGGAGAACTTATCGTGTCGTCGATAACGTTCTATTTGTGTCTGAATGAGAGGTTTTTCGTTTAAATTCTTGCCTTCTTCTTCGTCCTCGTCTACCCATAGGTTTGGAAACATTTGCGCTATCTGTAGAGGCATTAGTCCGCTGAAAATGGCATTGCGAGCATATTGTGTAGCCGTTGGAAGTATAGTCATATAGAAATCTTCGTCTATATCAAATAGCTCAGCAAGTTCTCCTGATAATATGCGCCATTGGTCTAACCGAAGATTATCTATTACGATGAGGAAAACCTTTTCGCCTTTATCTATTGTGGGAAATATACATGTCTTAAATATATCGGGGCTCATTAGTGGGCGTGATACTGTTTCTTTATTTTTTCCACTGTTTGGCGACACCCAATTCAGATAGTTCTTGGCTATGTATTTTGCGAAACCATTGTTAGCATCTTCTTTTTGCATAGTTAGCATTTCGGTCATATTGCTATCTGCGCTACTAAGTTCTAATTCCCATTTCACCAACTTTTTGTATACTTCCACCCAATCGTTGAAATCTCGGCAATTGCTTATTTGCATTGTGAGCTGCTGATATTCCTGCTGGTATCCGGTTTGCGCCACTTCGGTTACAATTTCTCGGCGATGAATATTCTTTTTTAATGTTAGCAATATTTGGCTAGGATTAACGGGTTTAATTAGGTAGTCGGCAATTTTTGCACCAATAGCTTGGTTCATAATATTCTCTTCTTCACTCTTTGTAACCATAACAATGGGTGTTGCAGGCTGTATTTCCTTCATTCTCTGCAAGGTCTCAAGTCCTGATAAACCAGGCATCTGCTCGTCTAAGAGAACAAGGTCGAATGTTTGTATGCTACATTGTTCTATAGCATCGGCGCCGTTACTGACGGTTACTACCTCGTATCCCTTTTTCTCAAGAAATATGATGTGGGCTTTGAGAAGTTCTATTTCGTCATCTACCCATAATAAAAGTCCGTTGCTCATATATTGTTTTTCCTTTCTTTTTCTTTAGAATCGTTGCTTTATGCAACTCTTTATTTGTAAATTCGTGGTTTGTTAAAAACCGCCTAAATCGTAGTATTCGTCATCGAAATCGTAATCAAGTGGTTGTTGTTTCTGTGATTCCTTCTTCTTTTTATCTGTTGTTTTAACATCATCATCAAAATATATTACAGTACTATCTGTATTCTTTTTCTTTGCTTGTTCTTTCTTTTCAGAAGGCTTCTGAGCATTCTTGCTATTCTGTAGTTTCTTCTTATCAGAAGTAGTTTCACTATTTTTTGTTTTTACTGTTTTCTGTTTATTCGAAGGCGCACCAACAGTTGTTTGAGGTGAAGAAGTTTCTGAATCTAACGGAATCTCCATAACACTATTGTCTATTGTAACAACATTCTGACCAATCTGTTCTATAGTTTTTTGTTCTTTCTTAGGCTCAATTGGCTTTGTTTCTGTTTTTTTGTTAGATGTTCCTTCTATCGGTATCACCATTTCAGTATTGTTGATGGTGTTTCCTGTTTTTTTCTTTTTAGAAGAATCTTCTATTGGAACAACTATTTCTGTATTGTTCACATTGTTCTTCGAATTATTCTTATTCGTAGTTTCTTCTACAGGAATAATAACTTCATTGTTATTTGTATTACTCTTTGGTTCTTCCTTTTTAGCAGGTTCTTCTGCAGGAACAACTATTTCTGTTGGAGCAACTTTTTTGTTTTCTGTTTTTTTCTCATCTTCAATAGGAATGGTCATTCCATTATCTATAGGCTCTAATCCTTGTTCACGAGCATTAAGGTCGGTTTCTGTTGGATTTTTACTTTCTATTTCTTCTTGCAAATCACGTTCTTTCTCTCGTGGTGTTGCCACTTCAGCAGGCTCAGACAGTAGATAGTGCTTTGTTACTTGCAATGGAGCGAAGTGTTTAGCATAGAAGTCTTCGTAATCTTTATAGCTAAACGATGTTCCTATGAGTTGTAAGTTCTTGTTGCTAATAATAATAGCCTTTGTGTCTTTGCTTAACTGAGCTATTACATTCTTATTATTGAAAAGTTGGCGTGCATATTGGTATGCTTCATCGAAACTTCTGAAGCCCGACAAAGCCATTTGGTGTAAACCTTCTATATTTTCAATTTCTATTTCGAAGTTGCGTACATAGAAGCTTGTGAAATTAAAGCGTGCCATCTCAAAAAGCAGTTTATTCTCTGATAAGGAGTCAGGATTATACACCAACAGGAACTTGAAATCTATATCTCTATCGGGTGAGAACTTCACTTGTTTGATACTGTCGCTATCGTTCAGCACATTGGTACGATAGTTCCAAACATCACCAAGGTCGAATTTGCTATTGTGTATTTTCTTTCCAGCTTTTACACCATTCACAATCATTCCTGCCATTTCGCTGATACGACTTTGTGGATATTTCTCTACAACGGTCTTCATTTCGTCTATGCAACCATTGATGTTACCTTGGTTAAGTTTGTTTAATCCATCTATAAATAAGAATTTATCGCGATTTGCTCCCATTGGGAAACGTTCATCGGAAATGCGTTTATTGGCAGCAACCTCGCTGAAACGATTGTTCTTAAATGCCTCGTAAGTAGATGCATATAGTGAATCTTCAATATGTTCTCCAAACTTTGCGTTCTCTTTAAAGTAGGGGTCAGTAAGCAACGCTGTCCATTGACTTTTTGGATATTTCGTTTTAAGTTTGTCTATATAGCTGTTAGCCAAAGTAGTTTCGCCTTTACGCATATACAACAGATACAGGTGATAGTACACATCGTCCATTTGTTCGTAGTCTGGATAGTTATCGCTTACACGGCGTAAGGCTTTTTCGGCTAAGCGAAGATTGTCTAACCTATCTTTGAAAATGACACCTGAATGGTGTAAGCCAGCCTCTAAAATTTTATTGCTTGCTGCTAACTGTTCTGGTGTAAATGGTATTTGTGCTAAATAGTATGCACGTTTGTGTGGATCGTTTTGTGCTGAATCTCGTTTATTACTAATTGAGTCTAACTTTGCCTCTTCTTTTGCGATAGAGTCTCGTTGAGCATTGGAGAGTTCATTTGTGTTGGTTATGCCTCCAACTACAGTTTTGTTAATACGCTGCCAGTTGTCTATGTTCTCACGTTTACCCCACAATTGTTGGAACGTTGCCTTACCTTGCTGCACAGCTATGGGATTGTAGAAATACCATGTGGCATCTTGTTGTTGTCTGTTGGGGCGAGTTGGACGTTGAAGCGGATTGTCGTTGTCTGCATTAATGCCTCCATTCTGTGCCATTTGCTGTGTAGCTTCTTGTTCAGCTTGTCGGTTTCGTTCTTCTTTTTCCTTCTTCTTTAGTGCATTTATTACTCTATCGATAGCTGCAAAACGTTCTGATTCTGGACATTTAGCTAGATATTGCAACGAATCTTGTAGCTGCACAGCCTCTGTATGTGGTGTTAGTTCATCAAGAACCTTTGTACGCTCCGACAATTGTTCGTAATCTTTACGATCTTTATCTAGTAGACCAAGTGCTTCGTTATAGCAACGACGCGCATCGCTAAACTTTTCCTTTTCCCAATACAAGTTACCTAATCGCAAAAGTAGTACACCTTTCTCTATTCCGCTGCGTGTAGATTTTTTGTATCCTTGTTCGTAGGCAGCAATAGCATTTATTGTATCTTTGTTGGTAAGATAAATATTTCCCATTGCATAGAATACCTGGTCTAGATAATCTTTATTCTTGTCAGATGCAACCATACGTTTCAGGCGGTTCACCATTTGTTTGGTTTGTCCAGCTGCCATCACTTCGGTTGCAGCAACACGTGCATTAAACTCTAACTCATAGGGAGGATTTGAACGAATTACGTGTTGGAAAGCATTGTAAGCAGCATCTTTATTACCAAGTGCAGCCTGAATTTGTCCCATAAGATACCATTCGCGTGCCTTTTGTTTGCGTCGCATCTCCTGTTTAATAACTCTACGTAGATAGGGTACAACTTTATCTAACTCTCCCGTATGTATATAATAGTCGGCAAAGGTATAGTCCCATTCACGAACAGCACGCCAATCTATCGAATCTCGTTGTATATTACGGATAACATCTTCTGCATCGTAAAGCCACCCTGCCTCTATGTACGATTTTGCTAACCATGCTCGGGCTTTACCATAAATGGCAGGTGGTGTTCGATAGAGTCTACTCATATAAGAAAAAGTGGTAGCAGCATCTTCGAAGGAACCCTTATAAAATTGCGAACGTCCCATAAGCATCCACGCTTTCCATAGAAATGGATTGTATTCTCTACGCGATAACCATTCAATATCTTTCTCTGTTTTACGTCTCGACTTATTCCATTCTGGTTTCTTCTTTATGCTGTGGCGTGCAATTGCCTTTTCTGCTTTTTCAATTGCGCGTTCAAAGTTAGCTTTTCCTAAGTCTTTGCTAGCTTTATTGCCTACAGTGTAAAGCGGAATCATCTCAGTGAAGTTGTCTTTATTGCCATTTTCTTTTTCTAACGATGCATCAATGTAAGCTTGTGCACCATTATAATATGTATTGTATTTGGCATTAAAAGCATGCCACCATCGTGTTTGCGAGGTGTTATTTTTGGTTGAACAGCTTACTATAAGTATAGTAAGTGCTGCTATGAATGCGATATAGATATATTTTGCGTACTTCAACTTCACGTATTAATAAACTCTTGAAAGTTTGTTTTTATTGTCTTTAAAGTATATTAGTTATAGTTTTTTCTTGTTTCTTAGCCTTCAATCATTGCAATTAACTCATCTTTTATCTGATTGGGAACATTAATTCCACGAAGAATAAGACTTCTATTCCAACCTTTTACCTCGTCAGGACGCATTGTGTAGAGCACTTCTGCGAACTCTTCAGCTTCATCGTTTGTATATTTGTTCGATTCTCTTCCTTTGAAACGGTCTAGTTCTTCATCGTTGTAATATTCTACTTCTTTTATAGCAGCCTCCATCATACAAGTTTGTTCACAACTTTCATCTAAGCCATTACAAGTAGTGCAATCGCCAGATGCAGGTATAATAATGTCGGGTTCAGCATTGTTGTGCCGACTAATTAGAGTTGAGACACCAACAATAATGCCCATTCCTACTATAATCAATATTCCTATAAGTATAATATTCATATAAAGTTTGTTCTATTCTTGTTCTATTTCTTCTATTGAGAAACCTACCTTTCGTAAATCGTCCCAGAAATGTGGATACGATTTTGATACTACTTCTGGATTATTTATGAAGAGTTTACCCAGTTTAATGCTTAAAGGCGCAAAGGTCATTGCCATGCGATGGTCTTTATAAGTGTCTATTATTATGGGTTTAGAAACCTCGCAGCGTTCACCATTCCACGTCATTTCAGAATCATTAGAATCGTGTAATACATAACCTAACTTTGCCATTTCGTTTTTCATAGCCTCTATACGGTCTGTCTCTTTTAGTTTAAGACTGCTTAGCCCCGTAAACTTAAAGGGAATATTCATTATGGGGCAGAGGGCTATTAGTGTCTGTGCTAAGTCTGGTTGATTTTTAAAATCGTATTCCAAACGAGACAATATTTGTGGCTTTCTAGTGATGGTTACATCTGTAAGTTCGTCCATCTCTTTATCTGCAAAAATGGTTTTTACACCTAATAACGAAAAGATATATTTTATAGCAGAGTCGCCCTGACGAGAACCGTTCTTAAGTCCTGTAAAGCGAATGTACGACTTGCTATCATTCATCAGCGTGAGTATGGAATACCAATAACTAGCTGCTGTCCAATCGTTTTCTATTGTGTAGTTGCGTTCTGTATAGTGCTTAGGGTAGATAGTTATTGTATCTACATCTGTCCACTCTGCATCTGCACCATATTCGTGCATTAAATTCAGTGTGAGATCGATGTATGGTCTAGAAATAATATTACCCACAAGTTTTAGTTTTAAACCTTTTTCGAATGTAGGTCCTATCATTAACAATGCTGAAATATATTGCGAGCTAATGTTGCCTGCTATTTCTACGTATCCACCTTTTAGTTCTTTGCCTCTGATGCGTATTGGTGGAAATCCCTCTTCTTCTATGTATTGAATATCCGCCCCAAGCGAACGGAGAGCATCTACCAATATTTTTATAGGTCGTTGTTTCATTCGTGCAGTTCCTGTAAGAATATGTTCGCCTTTACTTACAGCTAGATAGGCGGTCATAAAGCGCATTGCAGTGCCTGCAGCTTTGATGTCTATCTCATAAGGATTATTCTTAAAAGCGCGTTCTATAACTACGGTGTCATCACAGGTAGACAGGTTGTTGGGTACAATTTTTCCACCTGCAAGCGCATGAATAATTAGTGCACGATTGCTAATACTCTTCGATGCAGGGAGTTGTATAGTCTCTTCTATATGTGATGGGGGTGTTATTTTGTATTGCATATTGTTAATCCATTGGATTTTTAAGACCCTTTTCTATTTGTTCTAAAGTCTTCTTTTTGCTATACAAAAATACAAATAAAAGTTGGGAATGTTAGAAAAATACTCTTAAAAGTTTGCTAATCTCTTAAAAAGTAATTAATTTTGCACCGTTAATTCTAAACGGGATGTAGTTCAGTAGGTTTAGAATGCTGGTCTGGGGGACCAGTGGTCGCTGGTTCGAGTCCAGTCATCCCGACAGCAAAGAGTGTAAAGGTGAATGGAAAACCTTTGCACTCTTTTTTTAGCGAGATTTGGTTAAGGAGAACGCAGATTAAGCCTCTATAGAAAATAGGAGAGGATATTCTAAACAGCATCTACCGTTTATTCACAAATCAGGCGAAATATCTCAGATGGATATAAAAATAATCAGATTTTAGCCACTCTTGTTTTAGATATCTGTCACGCTCGTTTCAGATATCTGTCAGTTGTGTCTCAGATATCTGTCAGTTGCGAATTAGATATCATAACAAATAATAATCTTTGTGGTCTTATATAAAGATAGCAGAAAGCTATTTATTCTGATGAGGAATATAAGTCCCTTTATTTAAGTTATTATATGAAAACTTTCAATAGCTATAAAAAAGAATTATTAGCTTTCTTTGTTTTAAAAAATAAAATATTTTGGAAAACAAATATTCTTTGCGTCTTTTCTTTAAAAGAAGAGAATTCTCTTAGTACTTATTATTTTTTAGATTCTGTATTACTGTCCACGAAATCAACGTATTCACCCTCATCGTCGCCAATTATCTTTCTGTCGCGTTTAGATTTTGGGCGATGATCTACGATGGTGTTACCGTTAATATTTATTCCTTCCTCTGTATTTTCATGGCGAAATCTACGTTGCGTGCGTGTTATAACTTTATAGAACTTGAAAGCTATAAAGAATAGAATGACAAAGAATGCAATGAATATAAGAAAGATAAATTTTAAGAGAATCATAATTCCTTATTTATAGGTCTTACTTGGAGTTAAAACCCATTGATTTTTATTTCTTTATAATGTACGATATAATTACATACCACGCTACAATGATGGCAAACCCTGTAATACCAAATATGGCAATTAGAGGAATACAAGTGAGCAAGAATATGTATTTAATCTGATTCTTTTTCCATCCCCATTCCTTAAATTTAAGTGCGAACATAGGAATTTCGGAAACCATTAACCATGAGCTTATAAAGATTCCTACGATTATGAAAATGCACATAAGGGGAGAGGAATCTATTCTTTTACCAAGTCCGATAAGAAGTGAACCCCAAAAGAGAGCATTAGCAGGAGTTGGTAATCCAATAAATCCGAGAGTCTGTCGTTCATCAAGATTGAATTTTGCTAATCGTAGTGCAGAGAATGCAGCCATAATATATGCAATAAAAGGTAGAATGCCACGTAATGATTCAAGAAGGGAAGGATAAGACATTATACCCAGTTTGCTAAACAAAATTGTAGATGGAGCAACACCAAACGTTACTATATCAGCAAGAGAATCAAGTTCTTTCCCTATTGGAGAACTTACTTTTAATAATCGTGCAGACATACCATCGAAGAAATCAAATACAGCTCCTATGATAATCCATGTAAACGATATTTCAATCTTGCCACTGAAAGCGTATGCAATGGCTATACAACCTGATATAAGATTGCAACAAGTTATAGTGTTGGGAATGTGCTTCTTAATAGCCATATTCAAAGTATATTTGTTAATTAGCTAAGTCTTGCTATCACTGTTTGGTCTCCTACAGTAGATTGTCCCATTTTTACACAAATCTCAGAGTCTATTGGTAAGAAGACATCAACGCGGCTACCTAATTTTATGAAGCCTAAATGCTCATCAATAAAACATTCTTCTTTCTCTTTCGCATAGGTTACAATACGCCGCGCAACAGCACCTGCTATCTGTCGACATAGAACATCTCTTCCATCAGGAGTTGTAATGATGATATCGGCATGTTCGTTTTCTTCACTTGCCTTTGGTAACCATGCTTTATGATAATTTCCATTGAAGTGTTTCACAAACTTAACAGTTCCATCTACAGGGAACCAATTGGCATGTACATTCCAAAGGCTCATAAATATAGATACCATAATTCGTCGTTCATGAAAATATTTATTCTCATCAACTTCTTCTATAACAACTATATGCCCATCGGCTGGAGCTACAACAATCTTTTCGGTATCTTCTCCATCAAAATAGCGGATAGGACAACGATAGAAGTTTAAAACTATGCAATAAATAGTTCCAAAGATGGCTATAAATATCCAAAAAGGTATTTTAGAGGCTATACCAAACCATAATAAAAGAGCTATCAGTCCAATGCCGATACCTCCATATAGAAGTTGGTCTGTGCCTTCGTGATGTAATCTTATTTTCTTGAGTTTCCTCTTAAATCTTCCCATTCTGTGGTAGTATGGTTTTTAACGAATGCAAAGATAATTATTTTTTATTACTCTCACAAATTTTTACTCTTATTCTTTTGGTATCTCGTGTATAAGTAGTATCTTTGAAATCCCAAAAAGAATAGCAGTATATAATAATAAACAATGGAAGATTTCGTACATTTACACGTTCATACATATTATTCGGTGCTTGACGGACAGTCAAAAATACCTAATCTTGTTGATAAGGCAATTAAAAATGGTATGAAGGGTATGGCTATTACCGATCATGGTGTAATGTTCGGAATAAAAGAATTCTCAGATTACTGTGCTAATATCAATAAGAAGCGGAAGAAGAATGGAGAAGAACCTTTTAAACCTATCTTCGGCTGCGAAATGTATGTAGCGCGAAGACGAAAAGAGAATAAGGTAAAGGATATGCACGATAATTCTGGTTACCACCTTATAGTGTTAGCAAAGAATTATCAAGGATATAAAAACCTTATAAAATTAGTATCGCGCTCTTGGGTAGATGGCTTTTATTATCGCCCACGTACCGACCGTGTTGATTTAGAGAAATACCATGAAGGGCTAATAGTATGCTCTGCTTGCTTAGCTGGTGAGATTCCACGTAATATCTTAAAGGGAGATATGAATGCAGCGCGCGAGACTGTGGAATGGTATAAAAAAGTTTTCGGCGATGATTTTTATCTAGAGTTACAACGCCATGAAGTAAAGGACCCAACGTTAGTTGCCAATCGAGATGCTTTTCCATTACAACAGAAGGTTAATAGGGTATTGTTGCAATTTGCAAAAGAATATAATATTAAATATGTGTGTACTAACGATTGTCACTTTGAAGATAAGGAGACTGCAGAAGCACACGATCACCTTCTTTGTCTTGCAACACAAGAAAGTTTGGACTCGCCTACACGAATGCGTTATTCGAAACAAGAATGGTTTAAAACACGCGAGGAGATGAACGATGTGTTTGCTGATGTACCAGAAGCACTGAGCAACACTTTGGAGATTCTCAATAAGGTAGAGATGTATAGTATAGATAATGGACCTATTATGCCTGTCTTTCCAATTCCAGAGAGCTTTGGAACAGAAGAAGAATGGCGTAAAAAGTTCACGGAACAGCAACTTTACGAAGAGTTTACTACAGATGAGAATGACGAGAATCCATTATCTCCAGAGGACGGACAAGCAGTAATAAAACGTTTAGGAGGTTATAAAGAGATTTATCGTATTAAGTTTGAGGCTGACTATTTATCTAAATTAGCACACGATGGGGCTAAGAAACTCTATGGCGATCCTATTCCAGAAGATGTTCAGAAAGCTGTAACGTTCGAGTTGCACGTTATGAAAACGATGGGTTTTCCAGGTTACTTTCTTATAGTTCAAGACTTTATTAATGCCGCACGCAATGAACTTGGGGTGATGGTTGGACCTGGACGTGGCTCTGCTGCTGGATCGGTTGTTGCTTATTGTTTAGGAATAACACGTATAGACCCTTTGAAATATGATTTACTTTTCGAACGTTTCTTAAACCCCGACCGTGTAAACCTTCCTGATATTGATACCGACTTCGACGATGATGGACGTGGAAGAGTGTTACAATGGGTAACAGATAAATATGGTGAAGAGAACTGTGCACACATTATTACTTATGGTACGATGGCAACCAAAAACTCTATTAAAGATGTTGCACGTGTAGAAGGATTACCTATAGAATTAGCAAACCGACTTTGTAAGGCTATTCCAGAACGTCTCCCAGATGGCTTGAAGATGAATTTAAACAATGCCATTGCTTGCACTCCATTATTGCAAGAAGCTGAAGTAAGTGAAGATGCGCGCGAACGAAATACTATTAAGTATGCTAAAATGTTAGAAGGTACGGTGCGCACCACTGGTATTCATGCGTGTGGATTCATTATCTGTCGCGATCCTATTAGCGATTGGGTGCCAGTTTCTACTGCCACTGACCCAGATTTTCCAGAAAAGAAGGTTCCTGTAACGCAGTATGATGGACACGTCATAGAATCAACAGGACTTATTAAGATGGACTTCCTTGGTTTGAAAACCCTATCAGAAATAAAGGAAGCGTGTAAAGTGATAAAGCAAACCACAGGCGATATAATAGATATTGACAATATTCCTATTGATGATGAACTCACCTATCGGCTTTATCAGCGTGGGCAAACTGTAGGAACGTTCCAGTTTGAATCGGCAGGAATGCAGAAATATCTGCGCGAATTGCATCCAACTGTATTCGAAGACCTTATTGCAATGAATGCGCTCTATCGCCCAGGACCTATGGATTATATTCCTGACTTTATTAAGCGTAAGAATGATCCTTCGTTGGTAAAGTACGATATTCCGTGCATGGAAAAGTATCTAAAGGATACGTATGGCATTACGGTTTATCAGGAGCAAGTGATGTTGCTGAGTCGTCAGCTTGCTAACTTTACGCGTGGCGAAAGCGATGCTTTGCGTAAGGCGATGGGAAAAAAGAAGAAAGCCATTGTAGACCAAATGAAACCTAAGTTCCTTGCGCAAGGAAAAGCCAATGGGCACGACCCCGAAGTGTTGGAAAAGATATGGGGCGACTGGGAAAAGTTCGCCAGCTATGCTTTTAACAAGTCGCACGCTACGTGTTATTCGTGGGTGGCTTACCAAACTGCTTATTTAAAAGCACACTATCCAGCACAATTTATGGCAGCTTTAATGACACGCCGCTTCAGTCAGATTACCGAAATAACAAAGCTGATGGAAGAGTGTAAGGCTCTTAAAATATTAACGCTTTGTCCTGATGTAAATGAAAGTCAGATAGGGTTCAGCGTGAATAAAAAGGGAGGCATACGTTTTGGTCTTTCAGCTATAAAGGGAATGGGAACGGGTGCAGCTATGGCTATTGTAAGCGAAAGAGATGAGAATGGACCGTATAAAAACATATTCGACTTTGTTGAACGTATAGACCTTAGCAATGTAAACCGGAAGGCTTTTGAAAACTTAGCAAAGAGTGGTAGCTTTGATGGATTAGGCTTACAGCGCGAAGAATACTTTGGTGTAAATGCAAAAGGTGTGTGTTTTCTCGACTCGTTAATTAAGTATGGACAATTGTTCCAACAAGAAAAGGCACAAATGCAGCACTCGCTTTTTGGTGGAGATGATGCGATAGAGATTGCGCAACCGCCTATTCCAAAGGCCGACCGTTGGCCAAGTGTAGAGAAACTGAACAATGAACGCGAATTAATTGGCATATACCTTTCAGCCCACCCGTTAGATGATTACAGCGTGATAATGAACAATATGTGTAACACGCATATCGAAGAAATTGGACGAGGGGCTGATTTAGAAAAACTGTCGGAACGCGATGAAATTACGTTTGGCGGAATTATAACTAGCGTAAATGAACGCTTTTCGCAGAAGACGGGCAAACCTTTTGGTATTGTTACCATTCAGGATTTTAAGAACTCGGGCGAACTTACTTTGTTTGGCGACGACTGGATGCGATGGAATGGACTAATGAAAGAGAATTATACTATCTTTATAACGGCAAAATGTCAGCCACGATATCGCAACAGTAATCTGTTTGAACTGAAGATACAGAACGTGGAGCAACTATATGATGTAAAGAAACACCGACTGGAAAAGTTTACGATTATGATGGATACATCTACTGTGGACGACCGTACTGTTTCGGAACTGGTTTCGTTGGTAGAGCGAAACGAAGGCGATACGCAGCTTTACTTTGAGCTACACACGGCAGACCAAGCTTCTGTAACGCTTCACTATCGCAACAAAGGGGTTGATGTAGACCGCTCGTTGCTCGACTTTATTGCCAACGAAGAGAATATGGAATATAAGATAAACTGACAAACTAAGAAAGTTGGCACAGTGTTTGGAGTATTAAATGAAATTTTAAATATAATTGTTTAACAAAAATCTAAAAGACATGGAAGTAGAAATTACAACCGAGAACTTCGAGAGTTATAAGAATGGCGAATTGCCATTGGTAGTTGATTTATGGGCAACATGGTGTGGACCATGCAAGATGATAGGTCCAGTTATATCTGAATTGGCTAACGATTACGACGGCAAAATTGTTGTTGGAAAGTGCAATATAGAAGATAACGACGACATTGCCATTGATTATGGAGTACGCAATATTCCTACAATTCTATTCTTTAAGAATGGTGAATTGGTAGACAAGTTTGTGGGTGCTGCATCTAAAGACAAGCTCGACGAAAAGTTCAAAACTTTGCTTTAATGTAAGCAGAATTGTACAAATGTTATTAAGGCACCGAACGCTAACTGTTTGGTGCCTTTTTCTGTGCGCTTACTTTTCTGTTTCTACACGTGTAAACAGTTTGGTGCGACCACGCCCAATGTTGTGTATCTTGCCTTTGCTTTCTAATTTTGACGTGATACGATATGCGTACGAACTTGACAAATTAAGCTGAAAGCGAAACTCTTCTACTGTGAAGAAAGTATTTTCGGCAAGCAATGCATTAATGGCTTCGTCTATTTCAGACTCTGTGGGCACTTTTGTTTTGTTGTATTTATAGGTAGCGTTTACGAATTCGGTGTTTCTGAGTGCCTCCATCATCTCCTTATCGGGACGAAACTTCACCGTGCGAACTTTGGCATTGCGCAGCCTGTAGTGATGTGTGCGCGGATCTTCGTACACGTCGCCTTTTACGGAGAGTGAGAAATGACCAAGTCCTGGCAAGTGTACGCTCTTGCCCGACTGCAGGTTGTGTACTATCTCATCGCACAAACCAGCCACTGCTCCCACAATATCGGCACTTGTAAGCGACATAGCTCCTTCTATGTTTTTGGCTATTCGCCTTAAGCCAACCTTTTGGTTTTCCACAATCACTGCTCTGTATTCAGTCTTTTTTGCCGATGTACTATAGTTTTTTAATAGCTTGTAATCTACACTCATAATTGGTTCTTTTTTATATTTATGGGTTTCTGTTTTGTTTAAATGCGCTTTAATTTGTATTTATCACCGTTGTAATGGTATTTTAATGGTGTTTTAATGATGATTATATGCTTGATGAATCATAATTATATCCCTATCTAATGTTATTACTTAAATTTAAGTAGACAGTTACTTAAGTTTAAATAGATTATTATTTAAGTTTAAGTAGATAGTTGCTTAATTTAAGTAACACAATTTGATAACTACAAAAATACAACAATATCCTGAGAGAAACGAAAGAAAGTAGGGTGAAAATTACGGTGTATACGTGCTATCGTGTTTGTTTCCTCGTTATATAGCAAAATCTTGTAGGTGTTTCTGTGTTTTTTGGCGTATGTTTCCATAGCTTGTAAGTCTGTTTTGTTTAGAAGCGCAAACCTGTTTGCTGTCTGTGTCTGTGCCTTTTTTGTTGCAGTTTTTCTTAGGTCAGCATAAAACAAAAGTCCTGTCAAACGCTGGTTAAGGCAGTTGGCAGGACTTTTGTTAAGTATCTTTCTTGTGTTTACAGTTTGCAAATGATACCTTGTTCTGTTTTCTGAATAAACTCTACTATGTTTCTAATTTCAGGCGAATCGGGCACCTGGTCGTTCACTTGTATACAAGCATCGAACACAGAAGTTTGTCCGTGGAACACTAATCGGTAAGCATTAGCAATGTGTTTTATAACCTTTTCGCTAATTCCCAGTTCTCTACATATAGATGTATTTACGCTGTCGTAAGCAATAGGATTGCCACCTGCTACGATATACGGTGGAATATCGCGCGCAAAGGTAGTTCCTGCTGTTATATAGGCAGCAGTTCCCACACGTGTATTTGCTTTTTGAATGACGCTTGACGAGAAGATTGCGTGGTCGGCAATCTCGCAATCGCCTGCAATTTTGGCTCCATAGCTAAATATGCAGTGGTTGCCCACTTTGGTGTCATGGCTAATGTGTACACCTTCCATAAGAAAGTTGTCTGACCCAATAACGGTGCTACAACCTCTATGTGTAGCACGGTTTATTACTACGTTTTCTCTAATAATATTGTTATCGCCAATAATACATTCGCTTTTTTCGCCAACGAAATTAAAATCTTGTGGCAATGCACTAATAACAGTGCACTGATGAATTTTGTTTCGGGCCCCAATTCGACTACCATTTAAGATGCTTACGAACGGGAATATAACACAGTTGTCGCCAATAACAACATCGTCTTCTATATAAACAAATGGAAATATTTTGCAACCGTCGCCTATTTTAGCTTTTGGCGAAACATCGGCTTTTGGACTAATCTCACTACTCATACTTGTAAATGTATTTTAAAGAAACTTATTTCGACCCTCCACCAAGTGCATAGTAAAGGTTTACAATGGCTTGCAACTTAGAGAATTGGTCTTGCACTTGCGATATTTCAGCGTTAAGCAAGTTTTGTTGTGCTGTAATTACTTCGAGATACGAACTTGAACTTTGCGAGTACAACATTTGTGTTTGTTCTACATTCTTTTTCAGAATATCTATCTGTTGTGTGTAAAGCTGGTTCTTTTCGTTAGCAGCATTGTATGCTACGAGTGCATTGCTTACCTCTGAGCCTGCAGTGAGTATGCTGTTTTGCCACTTGTTGTATGCTATTTTGTATTGGTCTTCAGCCACACGTAGCCCGGCTTTAAGTTTTCCTTGCATAAATATGGGCTGAGTTAAACCTGCAATAGCATTGAAAAGCAACTTTGCTGGATTTACCATTCCATTGCCGTTGCTCCAACCACCAGTTCCTGTTATGGTGAGCGACGGATAGAAGCGAGCACGTGCTTCGTTCACATTATAAAAACATTGCGCTAATGACATTTCGTAAGCGTGAACATCAGCACGATTGCTTAATAGCTCTACGCCTACGCCACCAGAAAAGTTAGAAGGTAAATTCTGGTTGTCTAAAGTTCCGCGAGCAATGCTGTGCGCAGGCTCTCCCATTAGTAAACTTAGCGAGTTTTCAGCTTCACGAATTTGTCTTTTAATATCAGTTGCCTGTGTCTGAACGCTGTAATATGCCGATTGTGCACTCTGCACGCTGGTAGAACGTGCTCTGCCATAATCCATTTGCAGTTGCATCATGTCCCATGTGCTTTTGGTGAGTGTAGCCATATCGGTAACAATTTTATTCTGACGGTCGAGCATTAGCAACGTATAATAAAGGTTAGCAACGTTACAAATAAGTTTTGTTTGCACCGCCACTTTATAGTCTTGCATTTGTATCATAGACATTTGTGCCGCCTTTTTAGCATTGCGCAACTTACCAAAAAGATCAATCTCCCAACTTGCTGTTATAGGCAACGTGTACGACTTAGTAGCTTCAACGTGTGAACCAAAGTGCGATATGGTGCCTTGTGGTGTGAGTGCAACCGTTGGCAAGAACGCCAATTTGGCAGAGTTGAGTTGCTGTTCAGCAATATCAATATTAAGTGCAGCATTGAGAAGATCTGGATTATTAGCCAAAGTCTTTTCTATAATTGCCTGCAGATATGTGTCGGTAAACATACTGCGCCATGGTAGCTGGCCAAAATTGTTAGTTCCCTCTAACGTTGCTTCATCGTTTACGGGGTCTCGCACAATTCCATTCATCTTAACTTCTGGGCGTTCGTATGTTCCATATAGGCTTTTGCAACCAGTCAGCGACATAGTTGCAAGTCCTATAATAATTATCTTTCTTATATTCATAACTTTCTTACTTTCTTAGTAATCCTTACTCTTCTACCTCGTATTCACTTGCTGGTCCCCCAAGGAAAGGTTTCAATTCCTTTGCAATTTGCTTGTTTTCTTCGTCTCCAAACTCTATAGGTTTCAGCTTCTCTTGTAGATATTCGAATATCATAAAGAGCGAAGGCACAATAAACACTTGGCAAAGCGTACCAATAAACATTCCACCTACGGCTGCGGCACCCAGTGTTTGGTTACCATTCTTACCTACACCACTTGCAAACATTAGTGGCAACAAACCAACTACCATTGCAAGAGAAGTCATAAGAATAGGGCGCAAACGTGCTCCGGCACCAAGAATAGCAGCATACTTAATAGCCATACCCGTACGCCGACGTTCCAATGCAAACTCAACAATTAAGATAGCATTCTTTGCCAACAAACCAATAAGCATAATAAGCGATATTTGCATATAGATGTCGTTGCTGTGGCCAAACAACATTGTAAAGATGAAAGCCCCTGCCAATCCAAACGGAATGGAAAGAATAACAGCCAATGGAAGAATGTAGCTTTCGTATTGTGCACTAAGAATAAGGTACACGAAAACAAGACACAGAGCAAAGATAATACCCGTTGAATTAGAAGATTCTTGCTCTGAACGTGTCAAACCAGAGAATTCGTAGGTATATCCTGCAGGAAGTTTCTGTTTAGCAACCTCTTCTACAGCCTTAATAGCTTCTCCAGACGAATAGCCATCAGCTGCTTGTGCATTTATTGTGATAGATGTAAACAGGTTGAAACGTGCGATGTTAGAAGGACCATATATGCGTTTCAGAGAACAGAATTCGCCTACAGGAGACATTCCACCCTTAGTTCTAACATATATATCGTTCAATCCATTTTCGTTGATACGGCTTTCCACTGTTCCTTGAATCATTACACGATACAGCTTGCCATACGCATTGAAGTTAGATGCATACATACCGCCATAGTAACCTTGCAATACAGAAAGAATGGCTGCAGGCGAAGTTCCTGCTTGTTTAGCCTTAGCTACATCTATATTTACCATATATTGCGGATAGTTCGGATTGTACGAAGTTTGTGCATTGCTAATCTCTGGTCGTGCATTTAATGCCTTTAAATATTCTTGAGTAATAGTAAAGAATTTATTTAAATCGCCTCCCGTACGGTCTTCCATAGATATAGTCAAACCGTTCGACATAGCAAAGCCAGGCACCATTGGAGGTCCGAAAGCCAAAACACGTGCACCTTTAATACTTGCTGTTTGCTTGTAAATCATTCCCAACACCATATTAGACGATGTAGGGTCAATAAATAAACCAGCAATACCTGCGCCATTGAATACAGATTTTATACGATCGAATAAACCATACTTTCTTTCTTCGAATGGTTTCAGCTTAATAATAAAGGTTGCCTGATCTGAACCCCGACCAGCAATGAAGTTGTAACCAATGAGCTGCACACGGCGTTCTATGTAGGGGTTTGTCTTTAGCATCGCATCAATCTGCTTAGTTACCTTCTGCGTTTCTGCTTGCGACATACCAGGTTCCAAAGAAATAGTTGCGAAAAGTACACCTGTATCTTCATCGGGGATAAGTCCAGTCTTTGTGGTTGCCATTGTTATAACCAAAGCCACAATACCTACAATAACCGAAATGCCTGTTATAACACGGTTGCTAATAATTCTTTCAACCATCTTTTTATACTTAGCATTAATCTTATTGTACTGAGTATTGAATGCAAGATGGAAACGATCGATACGACTTAATTTCTTTTTCTCTTCCTCTTTGTGGGGCTTTAAGAATATAGCACACAAGGCAGGAGAAAGCGTTAAGGCATTTATTGCAGATATAACGATAGAAACAGCCATTGTTACACCGAACTCACGATAGAACGTACCAGATGTCCCGCTCATAAAAGATACTGGAACAAACACAGCCGCCATTACTAATGTAATAGAAATGATAGCGCCAGAAATTTCGTTCATAGCATCAATAGCAGCAGTTAATGCACTCTTATAACCTAAATCGAGCTTTGCATGGACAGCTTCAACTACCACAATGGCATCGTCTACCACAATCGCAATTGCTAACAATAGTGCTGAAAGTGTAAGTAAGTTGATTGAAAAGCCAAACATCCATAGGAAGAAGAATGCACCTATCAATGCTACAGGCACTGCAATCATCGGTATCAATGTTGAACGGAAATCCTGCAAGAATACATAAACAACAAGGAACACCAAACCAAGAGTTAAGAACAATGTGAAGATTACCTCTTCCATAGATGCAAACAAGAATTCTGTTACATCTTGCTGTATAGTAACCTTCATTCCTGGTGGCATACTCTTTTGTGCATCTGCAAGTGCAGCCTTTACATCTTTTGCTATTTGTGTAGCATTCGAACCAGCTATTTGTTGAACCATACCTACAACAGATGGTTCTCCATTGTTTAGCATTGACACAGAATACATCAATCCTCCGAGTTTTACATCGGCTACATCACGAAGATGAAGCGTCTGACCACTATTATCAGTTGATATAATGATATCGCCATATTCTTTCTCTGTTTTTAGGCGTCCCTTATATCTCATAGTATATTCATACGTCATATTGCTCTGTTCGCCGAATGAACCTGGTGCCGCTTCTATATTTTGTTCTGCTAATGCTGCAGAGATGTCACTTGGTACAAGGCCATATTGTTTCATCTTTTCTGGCTTTAGCCATATACGCATAGAGTAGGTTTTCATACCAGGTGTCTGTACATCACCTACACCATTTATACGTTTCAGCAATGGAACAATATTTATGGCATTGTAGTTTGTGAGGAATTCATCATCGTAGCGCCCATTATCGGTTGTTAAAGAATACATTATTACATTAGACGACTGGCGTTTTGATACGGTTACTCCCGCACGTGTTACTTCTGCTGGTAACAAAGCTTGTGCCTGAGATACACGATTCTGTACATTCACAGCAGCCATATCAGGATTAGAACCTTGCTTAAAGTATACTGTAATCATCGCACTACCAGCATTGGTAGCTGTTGATTGTATATAAGTCATATTTTCAACACCGTTGATACTCTCTTCCAATGGAGTTACAACAGAGTTTAATACGGTCTGTGCATCAGCTCCTTGATAGTTGGCCATAACCGATATAGTTGGCGGCGCAATATCAGGATACTGTTCAATTGGCAGCGAAATCAATCCAATTGTACCCAATAACACAAAGAATATAGATACAACTGTTGATAGTACTGGCCGTTTTATAAAATTAGTGAAAGTCATAATTCGTTTATTTTACTATCTATTTCTTATCATCGTCGCCTTTCATTGCTTTTAAGAAGCCACCAGCAGAACTTTGGCTCTCTCCAAGTTTAGCTGCTTTTTTCAATGCTTCGTCGTACTGAGCGGGTGTTAAAGCTTTTATTTCCATACCATCTTGTAATGTGGTTAAGCCTTTAGAAACAATTCTATCTCCAAGTTTTAAACCAGAAGTAACAACGTAGTTTACACCATCGTTATCTGGATTAACCTTAATTTCTGTGTAGTGTACCTTACCGTTATTATCTACCTTGTATACAAATATCTTATCTTGAACTTGCGTGGTAGCTTCTTGTGGAATAACCAAAGCATTGTTACTGTTTTTTGCAATTATGACTTTACCGCTACCACCACTTTTCAATAAATGTTCTGGATTAGGGAAATGTGCAATAACGCTTATAGTACCTGTTGTTGCATCTATCATTCCACTAGTTTTAACAATGATACCTTCGTGATTATAGATAGAACCATCTACAAGTTGAAGACTTACCTTAGGGAATTTATTGATAGCATTATTTAAGCCGTGGTCGTTGCGTGAGAGTGCAAGAACGTCGGCTTCTGTCATTGAGAAGAATACTTCCATTGTTGAGATATTGCTAATGGTTGTTACAGGCATTGCCGATGATGGGCTTACCAATGCACCTTCTTTATATGGTAAACTACCAACAAAACCATTAGTAGGACTCTTTACATAGCAGAAACTTAGATTATCTTTTGCTGAAGCAAGTCCTGCCTGAGCTTGTTTTAGGGCAGCTTGGGCTTGCTTAATGCCAGAATGAGCAGATTCTATACCACTTCTTGCCTGGTTTACAGATGCCTGTGCTGTTTCGTAAGCATTCTTTGCACTTTGTAGCTCATAATCGCCAATAACCTTATTGCTATATAAGTTTTTGCTGTTGTTGTAGGTGAGCTGTGCTGTTGCAGCTTGTGCTTGTGCAGAATTTAAGGCGGCCTGTGCCTGAACAACTGTTGCTTGCGCACGACTAATGCCACTTTGCGCAGATGCTACAGCAGCTTCTGCCTGACGAACTGCAGCTTGGTATGTTGTATTATCAATAACAAACAAAACCTGCCCAGCACGGACTGCTTCTCCCTCGTGGATATAGAGTTTTGTAATGAGTCCACTAACTTTCGGACGAATCTCTACATCTTGGATTCCTTTGAGTATTGCAGGATAGGTTGTTTTCATTTGTGCATTTGCTGCACCAATTGTTATCACTGGATATTCGTTGCTTGTTGGTAATTGATGTTTATTACCTCCACAACTTGAGAGCAGAGTTATAGTCAATGCTGCTAATAGTAAAAATTTACTTCTAATCATATTTCTGTTTGTGTATTATTGTCTTTTCTTATTTTATCTACTGTTTATAGACAACTCCTTAAATAATATTCTTTTATAAAAAACGAAATAATAAAACGAGTTTTCGTACTGCAAAGGTAATACTTTTACCTCTATTATAATTTAAATCTACTCATACATTTAACAATAATTATGCTTAGTGTGTCGAATTTATTATATTCCAGATAATTAAATCCTATACTAATGGAAGTGAAGAGTATTTGTATTGTTGTTCGAAGACTTTTATATAAATAAGATACCTTATTATATATAAGCCGCTTTAATATATTTAGTATGAATGAAATACTCTACATTAAGCCCATTTCAGATGCCTTTTTCTTCAGTAGTTCCATTAGTGGCTCGCGTTCGTTAGGTACACTGTTGTCTAAGACAGAATCTTTTAATGTTTTCTTTAATTCTCCAACCTCACGACACGGTTTCAAATTAAATAAAGTCATAATCTCGTTTCCATCAATGCATGGTTGTAACAACCGTTTATAATCGCGCTCTTTAAGGTCGTTTAGTTTCTCGCGAACACGACGAACAGCAGAGTCTGTAACTTCCTCGTCGGCTATGATGATAGGGCGCATGTGCAGGTCTACCAACTTGCGCACGTATTTCATCTTGGCGTCCATTGGGAATTTCAGACGTTTAAAGATTGGGGTTATCATCTTTGCACCTATTATATTATGATTATGGAAGGTCCAGCCTGCAATAGGATCCCATCGTTTGCTTTTAGGCTTACCTATGTCATGGAACAGCGCAGCCCATCGCAACCAAATATTATTGTTTTTTTGCGATATATTATCGAGGACTTCTAATGTGTGATAGAAATTATTTTTATGTGCTCTACCGTTACGAGTTTCTACTATATCCAATGCTACGAGTTCGGGTAAGATAATCTGAAGTAATCCAGAACGATACAAATCAATAAAGCCTTTGCTCGGTGTAGGTGTTGCCATTATTTTGTTTAGTTCGTCGGCAATACGCTCTCCACTTACAATTTTTATACGTTCGGCATTACGTTCTAATGCATCGAATGTTTCGTCTTCTATGAAAAAATTTAGCTGTGTAGCAAATCTCACACAACGCATCATACGCAGTGGATCGTCTGAAAAAGTAATATCAGGATCTAAAGGTGTACGAATAATGCCGTCCCAAAGATCGTCTATGCCACCGAATGGGTCTACCAATTCGCCGAAATGGGATTTGTTCAAACATACTGCCATTGCGTTAATAGTGAAATCACGTCGGTTTTGGTCGTCTTCCAGTGTACCGTCTTCCACGATAGGCTTACGACTATCGTGACTATAGCTTTCTTTACGTGCACCAACAAACTCAACCTCCATACCTCCGAATTTTACTTGTGCTGTGCCAAAGTTGTGGAAAACAGATATGTGTGCACGTTTCCCTATTGTCTTTTTAAGTTCGTTGGCAACACTGATACCACTTCCAACTACAACCACATCAATATCGTTAGATGGACGTTCAAGGAATAAGTCGCGTACATAACCACCCACAACGTAACATTCCACGCCGAGTTTGTCAGCAGCATCAGAAATTTTATGAAATATATCCTTGTCTATCAGCTTTGCCAATTCGGCATCAGTCAAGTCTCGCATACTACATTTAACTATTTGATAATGCAAAGTTACACATTTTTAGCTTAGCATTTGCACAAACCAAAGCATATTTAATTCCAAAAGAAACATTTCTTTCGGAATTGCATAGAACTGCCAATACAGTGTTTTTCTTTCCTTTTTATTCCTACAAACGGTTGATTTCGCTGTTGCCTGCGCCCTTTCCTTTATACTTGCTACGTGCTGTATTGAAACTGTAGCGAAGGGTTAGGGTGAAAGATTGTGTATCGCCTTTCAACCATTTGGTAGCTTCAATATCTGGTGTTTTCACTGTCCAACGTTCTCGCGAGGTGTGGAATATGTCCTCCATGCTTAATGCCACCATCAAGCCGAAAGGGAAACTTTTGATTAATGATGCTGATGTCGTGAAGTTCTGTTTATAGTAAAGCAGTCCGTCGTTGCCTGCTGTATATCCCGAAAAGTTCAATGTGGCAGTGTAAGACTTTGGAAATGAAAATAAATTCTTGAAAGAATACTTCGCAATTGGTTTTGTATACTTCATACCATTGTATTCAAGCTGTTGGAAATAAGCCTGAAATGTTACCGACGGTTTCCATATTCCGAATGTTGGAGCATAAGATGCCATAAGGTTGAAACTTTGGTAATCAATGTTTATAAATGAATTTAATCGAACCGGTTTGTCTTCTAATACTTCTTCGTAAAACGATATTGCGTTTTTATAAATAATGTAGTTTGAACTCAAGACCAAGTCTTTATAGCGCAGAAGTAACCCCAAGTCGTAGATATTTGCAGGCTGCAAGGACGGATTTCCACCTTCATAGGCATAGCGATTGTTATAAGCTCGGCTGGCTCTTAACTGCATATACGACGGACGTGCAATGATGGAGCGGAGCGATAAAGTAGTTCCGAAACTGCTCTTAGAATAGTTTAAAGAAAGCGTTGGCAATAAGTTGCCGTACTTTTTCGATTGTGCATCTTGTTTAACGCCATTCAATCTATAATCGAAAGCTACCCACTCGTACCGTAATCCAACATTGGTACTCCAATGTTTCCACGCTTTACTATACTCACTGAATAGTGCCAACGAGTTTTGTTTTGCCTGATTGCCATTCGATGTCAAGGAAGAAGTGTGGTCAGGGTCGGCTAATTCAAAGGCTTGTGTATTGTTGGTGTAAGTGTATTCCTCGCCAAATGTAAACTTACCGATAGGCATTGACTTTGACAACATTACGTTTTCAGCAAACATATCTGTCTTTCGATTGTTCTTGCTGCCAACTGTTGTTGTTTTGTTGTGTTCTATTTCGGTAGTGTTCAAATCGGTTGCAAGGTCGATACGAGCGTAAGTGGCATTCGTTTCCACCTCCCATTTGTTCTTGAAAGTCTTCAGAAGATAGGCTGTTGCATTATGTCTTCCACCATAATTGTTTTGGAAATAATAGCTGTTAAATGTATGATTGCCTTCCAAGTCGGACGATGTTAGCGTAGAATAAAGGTTGAAGGGGATTTTTATGGTTCGAGAATATATATACTTCAGTCCTGCATAAAAGCTGTTATCGAGCGATACATAGTTTGTACCAGCCTGCGAAACAAGATACCTACCCTTGCTATTTTGTTTGTTTGAATTATGCGATACAATCGTTGCCCCCTTGTAATTAAACGCTACATCGTTGGTTTGCTCCTCGTCTGATTTGTTTTCTTGGTAATAAACAGAGCCGAAAATATCAAATGCTCCCTTGCGGTAGTTGAGTTTAAGAAAATCGTTTTGGGCAAAATTATGGTTTACTTTTCCGTTCCATTGCATTGTCCCCGACCAACCATCGCCTTGTGTACGAATTGTTGTAATGCGTATCACTGCTCCCACATTTGACGGGTAACGGCTACCCGGGTTCATTATTACCTGCACATTTCTTATTTGATTGCCTTTCAATCCTACGAGTTCTGTGTTACTTGTTATTTTTCTTCCGTCAAGATAAACAAGCGGTTTACCTTTCCCTAATACGGTGATTGCATTGTCCGAAGCACTAAGGAAAGGCAGCTGGTTGAGTACGTCGGAGAGTGAAGGCAGTTTCGCTAACGCACTGCCTTGTATGGTAGACGTAAGTCCTCCTGCATTCATTGTATAAAGACGCCTGTTGCCTTTCACCACAACTTCAGCCATTTCGTTACTGCTTGGCATTAATATAATGGTGCCTGCATCGGCAGAATGGCAGTCTGAGTATTTTGTTTCGTAGCCCATACACGAAACTCTCAAAATGCCATCAATACTTTTTGTTTCAATGGTAAATACTCCATCAGCTTTGCTTGCTGCACCGCTAATAAACGATGAGTCGGCTTTTGAAAGCAGACAAACGTTCGCCAATTCAAGGGGCGCACCTTGCGTGTCCACAACTTTTCCTTTAATACTTTGCGCCATCATATCTAATGATGTAAAGAAAAACAATAGTAGTAGAGTTGTTTGGGTATTTTTCCTCATCTTATAAGTTGCGTTAGTTGTTAGTTGCAAAAGTAATTATATTTCATTAAAATGCCAAATAAACAATAAATAATTTACTATTAAACCGTAATGTATTAAAAAAAAGCACTTTACAATGTTTCTTAACATCGCAGAACAGATAGTTTCTGGATTCAAAAGCGGAGTGTTTGCATTTTGGACAGTTCGTATTTATTGTTCTGAAATCCAGTAAATGACGTAATAAATTTAACACAACTGGAAAGGGTGAAATAGAGAAAAAGAAAGCGATAAAAAAGAAACGAATTTATAAAATAGATTGTTTTACTTTGTGAAAGCATAGCTCTTACCGACCCAAAGCGGCACTTTTGCAGTGTAAAACAGCCGTTTTTGCAAACTATTTAGACTATATAGATGTTGAAATTGTGTGCAAAATAAGGCGAAAAACCCTTGTTTTGCCATACAAACAAGCTATATTTGTTGCACAGTACTACCCAATAAGAGCGCAATGGCTTGCTTTTCAGCGGCTTAAAGTAGCACGTAAAAAGAGCGAGAATTTGCAAAAACTTTTGTTGTAGTGCAGAAAAGTGCCCGTAATTTCGGTGCTGAGATGAGTAGATTTAACGAAAAAGTTATTCATTTATTGTTTATTAGCAAATAATAAATGAACGCTAAAATCTCCTCGTTTTATTTAATAGGAAGCCGAACATGGTATTCCCATAGCCTTCACACGTTCGCAAATAGCATCAAGCTCACTTTTTGTTGCCTTCTTAAGATTTGGATCTGGTGTTTCGCGATCAATAGTGTAAATCATTACTTCGCGTGGAGCGATGGTCTTTACAGCATCAAGCCATGGAACTATGAAGTCTTCTTTCACGTTGTTAACATCATCTCCGTCGGTTGAAATTCCCTTTAAGAACATAGTCTGCACAATAAGTCTCCCATTAAAGGTTTTCATTTCTTCAACAATGTTACTAACTTGATAAGTTGGGTAAGTAGGTCGGTCCACCTTATCTATATATTTATTATCAATAGTATCAAGTTTTAGAATATTGTTATCAACCTTCATTAAGGCGTTATGCACCTTTGTTCGGTGAATGAAAGTTGCGTTGCTGAGCACAGATACCTTTGCTTTTGGGCAATATTGGTTACGTAATCGAATAGTATCATCAATTATTTCAGCAAACTGTGGGTTAGCAGTCGGTTCCCCATTTCCAGCAAAAGTAAGAACGTCTGGTTGTTCATTTGTTTCTTTCATTATTTTTAGCTTAGCCTCAAGCTTAGCTGCAACCTCCTCACGAGTAGGGAAAGGCGACTTTGTCCGATTGTCTTTATTGAATCCACATTCACAATAAATGCAATCGAATGTACATATCTTTCCATCATTCGGCATAAGATTAATACCAAGCGATATACCAAGTCGACGACTTTTCACCGGACCGAAAATAGGCGAATCGTATATAATAGTGCTCATTTCATTTGTTTTTGTTTGGTAGACAAAGTTAAATGTTTTTATTTGGAAATGGATATGAGTATATCAGAATTTTTATTATCATGTAAATAAAATATAATTTCTTTTGGTATTACTTTATTTTGCAGTATCTTTGCAACCTAATTGTGATATTATTCCAAAAGAATTTCATAATGGTGAAAAGACATAGAAAGGCAGGAAAGCCTCATAGTTTGCAAATAATAACACTCTGTATAAGCACTGCAATGGTACTAATTTTAATTGGTATGGTTGTTTTAACGGTGTTTACAGGTCGTAATCTTAGTCAATTCGTAAAAGAGAAGCTAACAATAACAATGATTCTTCAGCCCGATATGAGCGATGAAGAGAGTGCGGCACTCTGCGAACGTGTAGATCGGTTGCATTATATAAGTAGCCTAAACTTTATATCTAAAGAAGAAGTTCTAAAAGAAGGTACACGCGAGTTAGGAGCTAATCCTGCAGAATTTGCAGGCGAAAACCCTTTCACTGCAGAGATAGAAGTTAGATTGAAGGCTAATTATGCCAATAACGACTCTATAAAAGCCATTGCTACACAGTTGAAAGCATTTAAAGGAGTTTACGAAATAAGATATCGTAAAGACCTTGTGGAGAGTGTAAATCAAAAATTGGGTAAAATCAGTATAGTGCTATTAATTATAGCAGCCCTACTGACGGTAGTTTCATTCGCCTTGATAAATAATACAATTCGTTTGAGTATGTATTCTCGACGATTTACCATACATACAATGAAATTGGTAGGAGCATCATGGAATTTCATACGTATGCCATTTTTGCGAAGAGCGGTGTTACAAGGCTTTGTGTCTGCATTGATTGCCATAATTATACTTGGTATATGTATGTACCTATTGTATAATAACGACCCAGAGATAGCTGTGGTTCTGAATATGAATGTTATGGTAACTACAGCTATTATAATGATGGCTTTTGGTATACTCATAACATTCTTATGTTCATGGCTTTCTGTGAACAAGTTCTTGCGAATGAAGGCAAGTTCATTGTATAAAATTTAAGGAGAAATGTATTTTTCATTTCGTTATCTGTTTATAATTAGATAGCGTTTCACAAGTTGTAATAGAATGGATAAAAAGAATTTAGCTTTTGGTAAAATCAATTTTATAATGTTAGCTATTAGTGTAGCTATTGTTATCATAGGTTTTATATTAATGAGTGGTAGTGGTTCTACAGAAACAAAGTACGACCCAGAAATTTTTAGCGCTATGCGTATAAAGGTAGCCCCAGTGGTTACTTTTATTGGATTTATTTCTATTATAGGTGCTATAATGTATCAACCACGACATAAAGACGATACAGAAGCGTAATGGACTTATTTCAAACAATTATTATCGCTATCGTTGAAGGATTAACAGAGTTCTTACCAGTTTCTTCAACAGGACACATGATAATAACTCAACATTTATTAGGTGTAGAGCAGGGTAATCCTTTTGTTCATGCTTTTACTTTCATCATTCAGTTTGGAGCTATTCTTTCAGTTGTTTGTTTGTATTGGAAGAAGTTTTTTTCTTTTAAACCTGAGATGTGGAAACTGTATGGCTTGCTTATAATTGGTGTGTTGCCGATAGTTGTTGTAGGTTTGGTAGCTAAGAGGAGCGGCTTGCTCGATTGGTTGTTAGATTCTATTTGGGTGGTAGCAATAACACTGGTGGTGGGCGGTATATTTATGCTTTTCTGCGATAATATATTCAATAAGGGAAAAGAAGAAAACGGAGTAACACCTAAACGTGCATTCCTTATAGGTTTGTTCCAGTGTCTTTCGGTAATTCCAGGTATGAGTCGCTCTATGTCTACTATTGTGGGTGGTATGGCAAACAAGCTTACGCGCAAGAAAGCAGCAGAATTCTCGTTCTTCCTTGCTGTGCCTACTATGGCAGGAGCAACTATTCTTGATGTACACGATATGATGAGTGAAAAGGTAGAATGGGCTACAAGCAACAACCTTTTCTTATTAGGTATTGGTTGTGTAGTATCTTTTGTGGTAGCCATATTTGCAATGAAGTGGTTTGTAAACGTTCTTGCGAAATATGGTTTTAAAGCTTTTGGCTGGTATCGCATCATTGTAGGTATAATTCTTTTGGTGATGTTGCTTTCTGGAGTCTCTCTAAATATGGTTGATTAACGTTTAAACGCTTCGGTCAGAAACGTATGAATTTCAAAGAAGGTGTAATTATTCCCATTGATAAACCGTATGGAATAACGAGTTTTAAAGCATTAGCACACGTACGTTATCTTTGCTCTAAAATGCAAGGAGGACGTGTGAAAATTGGTCATGCAGGTACGCTCGATCCATTAGCTACAGGTGTTCTCATTCTTGCAACTGGTAAAATGACTAAGCAAATAGAGAAATTGCAAACACATACCAAAGAGTATGTAGCCACAATACAGTTGGGCGCAACTACACCAAGTTACGATATGGAGCACGAGGAAAACGAGACTTTTCCCACAGAACATATCACGAGAGAATTGATAGAAACAGCATTGCAGCAATTTATTGGCGATATAGAACAAGTGCCACCCACTTATAGTGCAGTGAAAGTGAATGGACAACGAGCTTTTGATTATCGTAGAAATGGTGAAGATATTGTTCTGAAGCCTAAGAATATAAGGATTGATGAAATAGAAATTACCCACTTCGATGCTGATAGAATGCAACTCACATTGCGAGTTGTTTGTGGTAAAGGAACCTACATACGTGCATTAGCACGCGATTTAGGGCGTGCTATTAATAGCGGTGCTTATCTTGTTGCACTCCGACGTACTCGTATAGGTAATATAAAAGTAGAAGAATGTATAAATTACGACCATTTTAATGAATGGTTGAACCAACAGAATATAGAAATAGTAGATAAATGAAGCTTTCGCAATTTAAATTTAACTTGCCAGAAGAGCAAGTTGCTTTGTATCCGCATTCATCAGAGCGAGTGTTAAACCGTGCCGATGGAACAAGTCAAGTATTCAAAGTAACACGTAGAGACGAAGCCCGCTTAATGGTTGTGCATAAGAAATCAGGAACGATTGATATGTATAACAAAGATATAGATGGGAAAGAACCTACAGAAGAAGACTATATCCGTTTTAAAGATGTAGTGAATTATTTTGATGAAGGCGATACTTTTATATTCAATGATACAAAGGTTTTCCCTGCTCGACTTTATGGAACAAAAGAGAAAACCGATGCAAAGATAGAGGTATTTCTGTTGCGAGAGTTAAACCAAGAAATGCGTTTGTGGGACGTTTTGGTAGAACCTGCACGTAAGATACGTATCGGAAATAAACTCTTCTTTGATGAATCAGGCTCTATGGTTGCTGAAGTGATTGATAACACAACATCGCGTGGACGTACACTTCGCTTCCTTTATGACTGTTCGCACGAAGAATTTAAACGTGAGCTTTATGCATTAGGCGAAGCTCCACTGCCTCGATACATAATAGATAACCGTCCGAAGAATGCTGGCGAAGACTTTGCTCATGCCGATGCAGACGACTTAGAGAATTTTCAAACAGTATTTGCCAAGTACGAAGGGGCAGTAACTGCTCCAGGAACAAATCTCCATTTCTCTGAGCATCTTATGAAAATGTTAGAGATAAAAGGTATTCATACAGCTTATATTACTTTGCATTGTGGATTAGGTAACTTCCACGACATAGAGGTAGAAGATCTTACGAAGCACAAGATGGATTCTGAAGAAATGCATATATCTGCTGAAGCCTGTAAAATAGTGAACGAAACAAAGCAGGCTGGACACCATGTATGTGCTGTTGGAGCAAGTGTGGTTAAGGCAACAGAGACTGCTGTGGGAACTGATGGTATGCTGAAGGAATATGAGGGCTGGACTAATAAGTTTATCTTCCCACCTTACGACTTTGGATTAGCAGACTCTATGCTTGTAAACTTCTATCACCCATATTCTACTTTGTTAATGGAGACGGCTGCATTTGGAGGATATGATCTTGTTATGGAAGCTTACGATAAAGCAGTTAAGGCAGGATATAAATTCGGTTGCTTTGGAGATGCGTTGCTCATCTTAAACGATTAAATTCTTATTTCACATTTTTTGAAACCTATAGATAATGAGAGCCATAAGGTGTATCTGGGGTTAGGTTCTAACCTTGGTAACCGTAAGGCTATATTAAACGAAGCCATTTCCCTTATTCAAAAAAGAGTGGGGGAAGTGGTTCGACAATCTTCATTTTTAGAAACTGAACCGTGGGGATTCACAAGTCATAATAAATTTCTAAATGCTTGTATATGTGTGAACACACAATACAGTCCACACCAGATCTTGAAAACCACACAAGCTATAGAAAAGGATATGGGGCGTTGCCATAAAACTGTTAATCATCAATATCACGACCGTATTATTGATATTGATATCTTGATGATTGATGACCTGAATATAGATGATTCAGATCTTAAAGTGCCTCACCCATTAATGAAAGAACGCGACTTCGTTATGATTCCTCTAAAAGAAATAATGTAGCAAACAAGTTCTCGTTTCTCGTTTAGAAGCAGAACGTTGATATATGTTTAATATTACACAAGAAAACACTCCTTTGATTTCTACCAATAAGAAAAATGGACCTATAGCTCATTTTGCAGGCTGAAAAGCTCTCTGCATTCGATATTTACTCATGTTTCACCCATTCAATATACCTTCAGCACTAAATTGATGGTTTAAATTGCTCAATAGCTCATTTTGCAGGCTTAGACGGTAGTGTCTGAAAAAGTGTGTAAGTTCTCTCTTTCTTCTCTTTTTATTTTATTCATTTTTCTTCCTTTTGTTTCCAGAATTTGCATTGATAATTTTTTCTTGAATATCTTGTTTTTGTTTCTTCCATAGCAACACTTGCTAGTAGGAAAAGTACCGACTTATTTGATGGCATTGATGTTCTCATTTTTATAGTTCTCTTATATTTTCTGTTGAGTCTTTCAATCCAATTAGTCGTATATATGCACCTTTGCACTTGCACCGGAAAGTCCATATATGTAAAGTAAGCGATGTTTCGGTCGGCTTTATACTTTTTCAATATTGGGTATTTCTTTTCCCATTTGGATACAAAAGTAATAAATTGTTTATGCCCCGACAAGGATCCCATCTCTTTATTTTCTAAAGTAAATACCTCATTGAGTTCCTCAGCCATCTGTGGTTTAATCGTTATGTAAGTTACTTAAATAAGAAACTTGCTGTTTACTATAAGTGCGACCATAAATAGTTTCAGAAATCTCGCCTATTTGCTCAGTGGTAAGACCTTTGGTGTAAAG
>QWCW01000202.1_pt1 | contig 33526 bp, 19 predicted proteins | sample 1972691 | NCBI WGS metagenome assembly QWCW01 (sample SAMN09866698, study PRJNA288562) | Human oral metagenome isolate pre2_saliva, whole genome shotgun sequencing... | reverse complement strand
GCTGAGCAGTGGTTTGCTGATCGTGATATTTTGCCTAATCCTTCGCCGATGTCCTGGCATAGCGGTATGACGCGCCACGATGTGACGGTGTCGCTGTACCGATTGGCTGGTTCCCCGAAGGTTGAGCTGCCTGCTTTTAGCCCGTACGCGGATGTGGCAACGAACGACCCGGACTACGCCGCGTACATTTGGGCTCGTCAGAAGGGTATTACCTTCGGCTGGGCGGACGGCAAGTTCCACCCGGAGGCGAAGCTTTCGACCCCGTCGACGGTGGCGTTCATGTACAGGTACCAGAAGGCGATGGGTCAGGTCACGCCGAAGGCGCCGACCTCTGCCTCGTTGCCGCGTAGCTTGTCTGTGCCGGGTAACCAGGATGCGCCTCGGAGTGCTAGCGGCTGGCAGCATAAGGTTCGTCAGGGTAGCGCTTTTTGGCGTGAGGCTCAGTGGGCTGTTGATCACCACATGTGGGGTTACCGCGTTGATGGGGAATACGTCTATGAGGACTTTGATAGGTCTTTCGTTTCCTCTGGTGATTTGAAGTTGATGCTGTACCGCATGGAGCACGGCGGCAGCCACCTCAAGTAGCGCCCGGTCGTGGTGAGGGGTAACCGGTGGGCTGGGATGCTCGACGTAGTTCGACTTTTCAGCCCGCCGGTGCCGCCCCTCCTATTCGTTTCTCCAGAACGCTTCTTCTCCCCTATTCTGGGGATTCTTTTCACGCTTTATCCGCTCAACTTCTTCACTTGCTTCGTCTACTCGCTCGCTTCACTCACCGTACAGTTTTTTGTAGATGGGATAATGATGTCTTCATTCTTCACACCACGAGGCGCCCGGTGCCGCTCAACTGCGCCGCGCCACCCGGCGAGCGCCCGCGCGCTCAGCCTGTCATTACTGCTGGGTTTGAGCCCGCTTGCCGGTATCACCCCGGCGGCACTCGCAACGCCGGCACAGGCTACACCTGAGCAGCAGGCGCAGCCGGCGCAGGCGACCCCCGCCTCCCCCGCTGCAACTCAAGAAGATGCTGACGAACCCACGTATTCGCTTCCGGAGGTAGATGAATCTCGCCATCCTGAAATGGAAGGGTTTACAGTCTCTCCCGAGACTCTCAACATTACTCGAGGAGGCACCGTCACGCTGACGACGCCTCCGCTCAGTGCTGAATTCCGCCAGAATTACGAATTCTACGAATTTTCTCTGGTTGATCGCGGTTCTTCGTACTTCAAAGCCGCGCATGCCCGCATTGACGGATATGCCTACTTTGGCTACCTCTTTGACCGTGAGCCCAACCCGAAGCAGATGGTAGAAAACCCAGACGGGAGCTACACCTTCTTCCTCAATATTGGGCCGTACATTATTGAGGCTAATGAAGGCACTCTTTTCGACGTCATTTTGACGTACCACAAGAAGGGCCACCGGGAGGATTCTTGGCCGTCCGAATTCCGTTTTGTGGCGCGTGCACCTATTAATGTTGTGCAGGACCCTAAGCCGACTGAGACGACGTACATTTTCAGTGTGCCCGCAATTGATGACCCGTGGAAGGATACGACTCTGACGATTGAGGGGTTCCATATCCTTACGAGCGGTAGTCGAGAGGGCAAGGATGGCCCCGCGCTTCTGGCTTTTTATGAAGTCGACCCGAAGACCGGAAAGATTGTAGGCGAACCAGAATTCACCACTCGGATTCCGTACCCGGCTTCCCGTAGTGGAGAGCGCGTTTATTTCCTGAATTGGCATTTTAAGACGTCTATTACGATTCCTGGGGGAACGCTTAAGCCGGGTAAGGTCTATAAGATTGGTTTCTACGGTAAAGACCGTCCGGAGGATGAGAATTACCCCGGTGAGTTGCTGAATGATGTTGCAGATTTCATCCCGGTACGTTCGCTTAATAAGGAATCGGCTAGCCCTGAGATGTTTCTGAAGGCTACGACGGTGAGCCCTTATGATGAGGAAAATATCTTGCCGGTACGCGCCGTCGGTTTGAAGAAGCAGCCTGGGGTCTCTTACCGTTTCTCGGTACAACATGTTGATGAGCAGGGACATCTGACCGGTCAGAAGACGCTGGTGCAGGAGATTGCTGCTGAGAGCATCCATGACGGCACGATGGATGAGAAGCTGACCATCTCCGGTGCGCCGCTGAATTATGACGGCTCGTACAGGCTCTTCTTGGAAAAGGTGACTGCCGGCAAGGACGGTACGGTTGAGTCGGTTGAGCAGCTTACTTCGAAGGATCTACAGCTGCAGTTTACGAAGAATAAGGAGGTCAACGCCGCCTGGGCATGGTTTAAGCGCCGTCAGGTTCTTCCTGAGTTTTCTGATTCAGGTAGGAACAGCTATATGACGCGCCGCGATGTGACGGTGGCGCTGTACCGTCTTGCGGGTTCGCCGAGAGTGGAGCTTCCGGCGACGAGTCCTTATGGAGATATCACTCCGGATGATCCGGACTACGCCGCGTATATTTGGGCTCGTCAGAAGGGCATTACGTTCGGTTGGGCGGATGGGAATTTCCACCCGGAGATGAACATGCACAATTATTCGACGGCGGCGTTCCTGTACAGGTATCAGCGTTCGCGCGGTATGATGTCTCCCGGCTTGCCGACTGCCGCACCGCAGTCTCGTAACGGTAGCCTGCCGGGGTCGGATGAATCTGAGGTGAGCGCTAACCCATGGGTTCTGGATTTGGAGGAGGGTAGTGCTTTTTGGCGTGAATCTCGGTGGGCTGTGCAGCAACGCATTTGGGGCTACACCAGGGGTTGGGAACACGAACGCTTTTTCATGGAGACAACGTCTGTCTATGACTTGGCGTTGATGCTCTACCGCATGGAGCACGGCGGTAGCCATCTCAAGTAGCGCCCAGTTGTGGTGAGGGGTAACCGGTGGGCTGGAATGTTCGGATTAGTTCGACTTTTCAGCCCGCCGGTACCGTCCCGATTTTTCTTCCCTGCCTTCTGCGAGTTCTTTTGCCCGGCACCAGGCTTTACGGGGCTTCTTCTCCCCTGTTCGGGGTTTTCTTTTCACGTTTTATCCGCTCGACTTCTTCGCTCGCTTCATCTACTCGCTCGCTTCAATCACCGCACAGTTTTTTGTAGATGGGATAATGATGTCTTCATTCTTCACGCCACGAGGCGCCCCGCGCCACCCGGCGAGCGCCCGCGCGCTCAGCCTGTCGCTACTGTTGGGTTTGAGTCCGCTGGCCGGTATCACCCCGGCGGCACTCGCAACACCGACCCAGGCGGCACCTGAGCAGCAGGCGCAGGCGACCCCAGCCTCCCCCGCTGCAGCTTTGGTTCAGAAACAAGCAGACAATCAGCAGAATCCTGTAGCCCAGGGCGAGCAGACCAGTTCGCTACCGACTCTGCGCGTCACTAGCGGAGCACTAAGAATTTATGCCGGAGGCACGGTGCATGTTGAGGGTGCCGGCTTCACTCCCGAATTCTTGGCGCACCATGAGCTACGTAGCCTCATTATTGCGCCCAAGGGTTCCTCTACCTACGTGGGTCCTCACCAGGAGCCAACATACCAGGGGCCGCGCTTTGACGTTCCGGCGCCTGCCCCAGACGGGACTTTCAGCGCTGACTTGGAAGTATCTTCCAACGGCATACCTGCGGGCATGGAGTACGAAGTTATTTTGACCTACCGCCCGCTAGATGAAGCGCACCCCTATCAGTGGAATACTGAGGATCGTATTCGTACGGCGCTCCCTGTGACGAATGATTTTCCGGCGTCTGTTCTGCCTTCTATTACCTATGATGTGTATTCTATTTCGGAGGAGCAGATTAATTCCGGAAAACCGATTGAAATCAATATGACGGGTTCGGGTTTTGACGGGATGAATAAGCTAAGTTTTACTCTCGTAGAATATGACCCGTCTGCAAATGTTACCCATAAATATATCAAGGAGCTGGAACCTTTTGACCCTTCGGATTCTCCGTATTCTAAGCGTGTTTTTCATGACCTAATTCCTAACGGTCATTTTCAGCATAAAATTACGATTCCTGCCGGTCTTTTGAAATCAGGCAAGGGTTATTATCTGTCGGTACAGGGAGACTCTCCTTCAGGCCCGATTGCTATGAGGCGTGCCTTCCCCTTCGTTCCTGTGGGCAAGAACCCCATGAAAATGCCTTACCAGAGCAATACGTACCGCAATACCCTTCCGAAGGTTTCGCTGTCCCCTCAGACGGTTGACCCGTACCATGAGGGGAAATATAAAGTTACTATTTCTAATATTTCCCCGGAAGTTGATTTGGGGTACTATATCGGGTCAATCAGTGTTTATAATAAAACTGCTCAAAAAACGATTGCCAACCTCAGCGTTAATAGTGACCATTACTATGAACGTGACAAAATTGTGGTCCGTAACCCCGACGGCACCCAAACCGTAGAACTTGAAATTAATGCTGAGGATATTAAAGAGCTACAGGGCGTGTATTTGGGTTCCGAAGCGGAACTGAGGGTCTATTTCTCAGATAATCCTTACTACGGTTCAGAGATTCATAATTTTACGGTTACTGCACCAGTTCGGCTGGCGGATTCCCCTACCCCATTGACCCCTCCCACCCCTGCTGAGGATAAGAAACCTGACAACCCGGTTGGCATGAAGCTCACCTCGGGCACCCTCAACATTTCTGAGGGCGGTACCGTCTCTGTGACCACTGCGCCGCTGAGTGCCGAGTTCCGCGCGAAGTACACGCTGTATGAGTTCGGCATTGTGGAGCGCGGTGAGAATTACCTTGAGCCATATTACGGCAATCCCCTTCCTGAGGCGCAGTACGGCAGCAAGGTTGCCGGCCTCCGCGCTGAGGGCAAGGCCCACGATAATCCTGACGGGAGCGTCACGTTCACTCTTGACATTCCGAAGCAGTGGATGATGGTTCCGGAGGGTACGCTCTTCGATGTGGTGCTGACCTACTACCCGTCCGATAAGCCTGACCCGCACGACTATCCGTATGAAGATTATCGTCTTACGGCACGAATTCCCTTGCCCACGGTGCGCGACCCTGAGCCTGACCAGCCGACGTACCGCTACAGCATTTCGGCGATTGATAAGCCGTGGCAGGATACGACTCTGACGGTTGAGGGCTACCATATTCTTCCCCCGAATATCGTAGGTGGATACGACAGCCAGGCGTACGTCACTCTATACGAGGCAGACCCGGCTACCGGAAAGATTATGGGACGCCCTGTTTTCTCCCATGTTGTTCCGTTGACGGGCAACTGCTTGCATCACTGTACGGGTTTCCGCAATAACTATTTCGGCACGAAGATGACGATTCCGGCGGGTACGTTGAAGCCGGGTAGGCTCTACATGATTGGTATCTACGGTTCTAATCTGCCTCACCCGGGTGAGGAGGAGTACAGCGGTAGCTTGCTGACCAGTGTTGCGCAGTTCCTTCCGGTGCGGTCGGGGCAGCCGAGTGATAACCAGCCGAATCCTGACCAGCCTGTAGCGCGTCCGGATTTGTACATTCCGTATAAGCGCGTCAACCCGTATCAGGAGATGAATACTCTCACCGCACGCGTCTCGAATCTTCCGAAGCTTGCCGAGGGCTATTACCGTTTCTCGATTCAGGCAACGGATATTTTCGGCGAGCTGACCGGTGAGAAGGCTCTGGAGCAGGTTATTCCCGCTGAGCGCATCCACGATGGTGCCGCTGAGGAGACGCTGAACGTTCCCGGTAGCGCGCTGAATTATGAGGGAGCGTACAGGGTTGTTCTGGAGAAGGTAACCCCGGGCAAGGATGGTGCCGCGGATGCGGTCGAGCCGGTGGCTTCTGAGAATCTTGATCTCTTGGCGAATACTGCTGAGGAGCAGAAGGCTGCTGTCGAATGGGTCAAGAAACAGGCTCTTCTGGATGAGAGTAAGACTGTGCTGAGTCGCCGCGATGTCACGGTGGCGCTGTACCGCCTGGCGGGCGCGCCTCATGCTGAGCTGCCTGCAACCAGCCCTTACGCGGATGTGGCACCGAACGACCCGGACTACGCCGCGTACATTTGGGCTCGTCAGAAGGGTATTACCTTCGGCTGGGCGGACGGCAAATTCCACCCGGAGGCAGCCCTTTCGACACGTTCTGCGGTGGCGTTCCTGTACAGGTACCAGCGGATGGTTGCCCCGGCTCCTGCGCCGGAGTCGAGCAGTGTGCCGTCTTCGTCTGTGCCCAAGAACAGTAGCGTGCCGGGTGATTCTCCCGTCCGGGTTTCGCGTTCGCATTGGTCCGATTATGAGCGTACGGATACTGCATTCTGGCGGGAGTCGCTGTGGGCTACTCAGCAGTTCATCTGGGGTTATACGGATTATGATCACCGCTATGCCGAGGGTTTCAGTTCGGATACTGTTTCATCTTCGGAGTTCTCGGTCATGCTGTACCGCATGGCGCACGGCGGCAGCCGTCTTAGTTAGTTTCGGTGCGTGAGGGGTCTGGCGGGCTGTATTCTTCGAGTCGTTGTGCCGCAGGCTCAACAGCTGGACCTGTCCCGCCCCTAGCATCCTTTACAGGCACCGGCGAGGGGAATCGGGAGCGTTACCTGATGGGAGTCTTCCCGCGAGTAGCGCCCCGGTTTCCCGACCTTTGATTTGCTCAACCTTTTCGCTCGCTTCACTCACCGTATAGTTTTTTGTAGATGGGATAATGATGTCTTCATTCTTCACACCACGAGGCGCCCCGCGCCATCCGGCGAGCGCCCGCGCGCTCAGCCTGTCACTGTTGCTGGGTTTGAGCCCGCTTGCGGGTATTACTCCGGCGGCGCTCGCAACACCGGCCCAGGCGGCATCTGACCGGCCGACTCAGGTTGCCCCCGCTCAGGCAGACCCGGAACAGGCGACCCCCGCCTCTCCCGCTGCAGCTTTGAACCAGCGCCAGACAGAAAACCAGCAGAATCCTGTAGCCCAGGGCGAGCAGACCAGTTCGCTACCGACTTTGCGTGTCACCAGTGGCACGTTAAAAATTGAGACTGGTGGCACGGTGCATGTTGAGGGTACTGGATTCACTCCCGAATTCTTGGCACACCATGAGCTGCGTAGCCTCATTATTGCGCCCAAGGGTTCCTCTACCTATGTCGGTCCTTACCAGGAGCCCACATACCAGGGGCCGCGCTTTGATGTTCCGAGGCTTTCAGCAGACGGAACTTTCAGCGCCGACTTGGAAGTATCCTCCAACGGTATACCTGCAGGCATGGAGTACGAAGTTATCTTGACCTACCGTCCGCTGGATGACGCACACCCCTATCAGTGGAGCACTGAGGACCGTATTCGCACAGCACTCGCCGTGACGAGTAATTTCCCGCAGTCTGCTTTGCCTTCTATTACCTATGATGTGGATTCTATTTCTGAGGAGCAGATTAATTCCGGAAAACCGATTGAAATCAATATGACGGGTTCGGGTTTTGACGGGATGAATAAGCTGCGTTTCACCCTTGTGGAAATCGACCCGAATAATCCTGAAAGTTATCATCGTTATTTAGATTTCGAGGATTTAGTTCCTGCAGATTCTCCGTACTTGAAGCGGGTTTTTCATGGTCTGATTCCTAACGGTCGTTTTCAGCGTAAGATTACGATTCCTGCCGGTTTTTTAAAGCCTGGTAAGGGGTATTATCTGAGCGTGGTTGGATCTTATCCCTCTGGGGTTGATTCTTCTCCCTTCGGCATTAACGCTGTAGCGCGCGATTTCCCCTTCATTCCTGTGGGTAAGAACCCCGCGAAAATGCCTTACCAGAGCAATACGTACCGCAATACCCTTCCCAAGGTTTCACTGTCTCCTCAGACGCTTGATCCGTACCATGCAGGGAAATATAAAGTTACTATTTCTAACATTTCTCCGGAAGTTGATTTGGGGTATTACGTCAAATCCGTCGACATTTATAGTAAAACCGCTCGAAAGACTATCGTCGGAATTACTGACATTCCTTACTTTGATTATGACATTATTGTTGTCCGTAACCCTGACGGTACCCGCACCGTAGAACTTGAAATTGACTCTGCAGTCATCAAGGAGTTGCAGAATGTGTACCTTGGTTCTGAGGCAGAGCTGAGGGTAGCTTTCTCAGATTCTCTTTATCAGAAGGGTAGTCACATTTTTACGGTCACTGCGCCCGTGCAGCTGGCTGCTCCTCCGACCCCGATAAATCCTCCCGCATCTGATGAAGTGCGTTTGAGTGTCACTTCAGGTACCCTCAATATTTCTGAGGGCGGCACTGTCTCTGTGACGACTGCACCGCTGAGTGCTGAGTTCCGCAAGAAGTACACGCTCTTCGAGTTCGGCATTGTGGAGCGAGGGAAGGACTACGAGTGGTCAAGCTACGGCAGTAAGCTACCTGAAGCCCAGTACGGTAAGAGAGTCGCTACCCTTCGAAATCAGGGGAAGGTTCATGAAAACCCTGATGGAAGCATTACGTTCACCTTTGATGTTCGCAAGCAAATCTTTGATGTACCCGAGGGCACTCTCTTCGATGTCGTGTTGACGTTCTACCCGTCGGATGAAGCTGAGCCGGATTTGCGTTGGGAGTCGACAGACCGCCGTCTTACGGCACGAGCTTCTCTGCCGGTAGTGCGTGACCCTGAGCCTGTTCAGCCAACGTACCGCTACAGCATTTCGGCGATCGATAAGCCGTGGCAGGATACTACTCTGACGGTTGAGGGCTACCATATCCTCGATCCTCATGCGGTAGGTGGTCATGAATCGGTTGCGCACCTCACCCTCTACGAGGCTGACCCGGCCACCGGAAAGATTATGGGACGCCCTGTTTTCTCCGACATGATTCCGCTGACAAGTTGCGGACAACTTTGCGGCGGATTCCATAATCGTTACTTCAGCACGGAGATGACGATTCCGGCGGGTACGTTGAAGCCGGGCAGGCTCTACATGATTGGTATCTACGGTTCTAATCTGCCTCGTCCTGGCGAAGAGGAGTACAGCGGTAGCCTGCTGACCAGTGTCGCTGAGTTCCTTCCCGTCCGGTCTACGCAGCCTAACCCTGACCAGCCTGTAGCGCGTCCGGACTTGTACATTCTGAATAAGCGCATCAGCCCGTACCAGGAGATGAATACCCTCACCGCACGCGTCTCGAATCTTCCGAAGCTTACCGATGGCCATTACCGTTTCTCGGTTCAAGCGACGGATGATTCTGGCGAGCCAACCGGCGAGAAGGCTCTGGAACAGGTTATCCCTGCTGAACACCTTCTGAATGGTTCTACGGATGAGAAGCTGAATATTCCCGGTAGCGCGCTGAATTATGAGGGGTCTTACAGGGTTGTTCTGGAGAAGGTAATCCCTGGTAAGGACGGTGCCGCGGATGCGGTCGAGCAGGTCACTTCTGAGGGCCTTGAGCTCTTTGTAAGCTACACTGCGGAGCGGGAAGCGGCTGTTGAGTGGGTTAAGCAGCAGGTTCTTCTGGATGAGCATAAGGCTGTGCTGAGTCGCCGCGATGTCACGGTGGCGCTGTACCGTCTTGCGGGCGCGCCTCATGTTGAGTTGCCTGCAACCAGTCCTTATGCGGATGTAACCCCGGATGATCCAGACTATACCGCGTACATTTGGGCTCGTCAGAAGGGTATTACGTTCGGTTGGGTCGATGGTAAGTTCCACCCGGAGGCGAACCTTTCGATTGCCTCGACGGTGGCATTCCTGTACAGGTACCAACGAGCGCTAGCCCCTGCGTCTTCGCCGGAGTCGAGCAGTTTGCCGTCTTCATCTGTACCGAAGAGCGATACGTCAGATAGCAGTAATGTACCGGAGGACTCTCCCACACGGGATTCACGTTCGCGCGTACACTGGCCCGAGTATGAGCGTATGGATACTGCATTCTGGCGGGAATCATTGTGGGCTACCCAGCAGATTATCTGGGGATACGCAGAATATTATCGAGGCCACGGTGAGAATTTCAGCTTGGATACTGTTTCCTCTTGGCAGTTCTCACTGATGCTCTACCGTATGACGCACGGCGGCAGTCACCTCAAGTAGTCGTCTCAAGTAGTCACTGTGAAGTAGCTATTTAAGAGTCGCCTCCTGCGGCAACACGGCATGTTGTTGTATTGCTTTACAATCGGTGATGGCGGGCTGAAATTTTCGGGCTGATTCGCTCGGCTTTTCAGCCCGCCAGCACTTTCGCTAAGGCGCCTGGTGCTTCCCTTTTTCTACTCAACGTTTCGTTCATTTTCACCGTTCATTTCTCCCCTTCCACTCAACGTTTTCCCTCACTCACTTCAATCACCGTACAGAATGCCACTGTGCAAGAAACACCGTGTAGAGAGCCCGGTATAGAAAGCACAGTGCAGAACATTAGATGGGATAACCGTGTCTTCTTTCTTCCAACCAACCACAACTCAGGGCGCTATGACGCCTGCCCAGAAAAACCGCCTCCAAAATACCCGGGGCAAGAAGGCAATCAGCCTCTCCCTGCTGTTGGGCATGACCCCGCTTGCGGGTATTACCCCGGCGGCACTGGCGGCGCCGAACCAGCCTGCACAGGTGGAGCCTGCTCAAGCGAATCCGGCGAGCCCCGTCTCCCCCGCCGCATCGTTGCAGGCAACCCCCGTAGCTGCTGCACCCGGTGTCTCAGATACAGGTGCCGCAGCTGCTGGCGTCAGCGATGCTGACAAGATTGATTTGAAGGTCACTACCGGCACCCTCAATATTTCTCAGGGCGGCACGGTGTCCGTGACGACTTCCCCGTTGACCCCCGAGTTCCGTAAGAAGTACAAGCTCTTCCAGTTCGGCCTCGTGAACCGTGGTACCGATTACGAGTGGTCCCGTACCGGCGAGGCAACCCAATATCCCCTGTACAGCGGCAGGGTCGATCATCTTCGAGAAGACGGTATCGTCCACGACAACCCGGACGGGAGCCTCACCTTCACCTTCGAGGTTAAGAAGCAGACTATCCGGGCGACCCCTTCGCCTGCTCTTGACGTGGTGTTGACTTACTATCCGGCGGGTGAGCCTGAGCCGAGCGCTGAGGAGTATGAGGATCCCCGTCTTACTGCCCGCACTCCGCTCAGCCTGACTCAGGACCCTGAGCCGGGTCAGACTACTTACGTGTACAGCATGCCGGCGATTGATAACCCCTGGGTTGATACGCAACTGAAGATTGAGGGCTACCATATTCTGTCTAAGCAGCTTCTTGAGCCGGGGAGCGCCCCGGCATATCTGATGCTGTATGAGGTTGACCCCGCCACGGGTTTGATGGTGGGCAAGCCCGTTTTCACGCATGCAGTTCGTTATACGGATTGCGGCGAATACTATTGCTGGAGTTTCCTTAACAACTATTTCTCTGCGGATGTGACAATTCCTGCGGGCACTCTGCAGCCGGGCAAGTCGTACATGATTGGCGTCTACAGTGGCCTCTTCCCGAATCCGGATGAGGAGAAGGTCCCCGGTAGCCTCTTGACGGATGTTGCCCCGTTTATTCCGGTGCGCTCGCCCAACCGGAACACCGAGGTGAAGGATGCCGCCCCGGTTCTGCGCGTCGAGCCGCAGCAGAGGGACCAATATTATTCTGACTCACCGCAGGTGAGCCCCTATTGGGAGAAGAATACGTTGCAGGTGCGTGCCGTGAATCTGCCGAAGCTCACCGAGGGCCATTACCGCTTCTCGCTGCAGGCTACGGATGCTTCTGGCAATCTGACCGGCCAGAAGGCGCTGGAGCAGGATATTTCGGCTGACCGTATCCAGAGCGGTTACACGGAGGCGACGCTCACTGTTCCCGGTGAGGCGCTGAATTATCAGGGCGGTTACAAGCTGGTGGTGGAGAAGGTTCTTCCCGGTCAGGGTGGTGCCGCGGATTCTGTGCAGCAGGTTGTTTCTACTGACATTGGTTTGGTGGTGAACGCGTTTGAGGAGCGTGAGGCTGCGAAGAGGTGGTACAAGGCTCAGCAGCTTCCCAAGTCAGAGCTCTATTATTCTGAGAATTTGACGCGCCGTGATCTGACGGTGGCTCTCTATATGTTGGCGGGTTCCCCGAAGGTTGAGCTTCCGGCAACCAGCCCGTATCCGGATGTTCAGCCCAACGACCCGGACTACGCCGCATATATTTGGGCTCGACAGAAGGGCATTACGTTCGGTTGGATTGATGGTAATTTCCACCCGGATGCGAAGGTTTACGATTCTTCGGCGGTGGCGTTCCTGTATAGATATCAGAGGGCGCAGGGTAAGGTTCCTGCGGCGAAACCTCGTCCTGTTTCTTCGGCGTCAAAGAAGAGTAGCCTGCCGGGTGGTTCTTCTGAACGTGGGTGGAATACTGTTCTCGGCTGGCATTACTCGTTCCATAAGGAGTCCCAGTGGGCGATTGATCAGCACATTTGGGGTTATATCAGCGAACAGTCTACCTATGAGGCGTATGGGCAGTCGTTTATTGGGCACACGGAACTCGCTACGATGCTGTACCGCATGGAGCACGGCGGCAGCCGTCTCACATAGTGTCTCGCCGTGGCGTTAGCTATTTTGGTTGGCTTTCGTCAAATAGGCGACTTTATGGCTCTGTTTATGTGCCACTTTTATTGTGGGTGACTTTTATGTTGCCTTGCCCACCGCATTGTGAATATTCTCAACCTGCAGAGGTTGCATAGGTGCGAATTTTTCGAATGCGGTGGGTTTTTTGTGCTTTCTTTTTTGTACAGTGACCAGCGTTTGTGCTTATCAGCACACTATTTAGGCATATTTTCCACGTCATGCACATACTTTTTAAAGCTATACTTCACCTTAAGACATGCAATAAAACACACAGACATTTTTCGCGCTGATGACCTTTCAGGTTCCGGCATGTCTTAACTATTTGCTACGGTGTTTATGCGCACCACACTCGATGCGTGACACCGATAAAAACTGATTGGATAACAATGTCCTCACTTCCCAACCACATGCGCTTTGCGCTACCCAAAAACATGGCTAAGAGCGGCTGTGCCATCACCCTGGCTGGCGCCATGCTCTTGCCCCTCTCCCCCGCGTTTGCCGCACCTGCTACTCCGGTAGCAGCCCCGGCTGTTGCACAGGGTGAAGTTCAGGGTGCTCAGCGTCTGCAGGTTACCTCCGGCACTTTTGATATTCTCAAGGGCGGCAACGTGACGGTTAGCGGCTCCGGTTTCTCCAAGGACTTCGTTAAGGGCAAGTCGTTCCGCCTGTACGTTGTTCCGAAGGGTGAAAGCGTTGCTTTCCCGCCGCACCACCCGCGTGATTACCCCTTCTATGTTCAGGATGTTCCCGCCTCCGCCTTTGCGGCTGACGGCACCGTGAACCTGACCGCTTCTATCGGCGCTAACTATCTGGAGGCCAATGGCTCGTCCTTCGATGTTGTGCTCGGTTACCGCGATGACGCTGAAGACGGCTGGATTCCTGCGGATGAGGTTCGTACTGAACTGAAGGTTGCGGATGTTCCCACCATTGATTCCCCGACCCTGTCGTACAGCGCCTCGTCAGTGAATGCTTCTGAGAACGCTAAGGTCACTGTGAACGGTGCTGGTTTCCAGAACATTTCGTACAACGGTAGCGAGTCGCTGATTGTTGCGGTTCGTGCGGTTGATCCGGCGACCGGTAAGGCGACCGGCCCCGCACTGGCTCAGTCGGAGGCTAAGTTCACCTCCTACTCTGCTTTCTTTGGTCAGTACATGGGTTACACCAACGGCCGTTTCTCGACTGTTCTGGACATCCCGGCGGGCACCCTGAAGTCCGGCAACTCCTATGTTGTGCAGACTTTCGAGTTCAACGTTCCGGAAGATAACGATGAGGCGAACAGCCAGGCGCTGAGCACTCAGGCGTTTGTTCCGGTGAACGGTGAGAACGTTAAGAAGGAGTCTCCTTCGGTTTCTTTGAGCACTGACAAGGTGGATCTGAGCTCTTCGACCACTATCCGTGTGAAGGGTAAGGATTTCGACGTCCCCGCTGGTGCTACCGTGAATGTGCTGTTCTCGGCTGCTGAGGCTGACGGCAACCCGACCGGTGAGGCTCTGGATAGCATCACTCTGAACGCTGACCGTGTGGCGACCGGCGCGTTTGAGACGACCGTTAACGTTGACGGCACCAAGCTGGACGCTGATAGCCACTACGCTATTTTCGTGACCGTGAACTACGCTGACGGTGACAGCGAGCGCATCGCGGCTGATTACCTGACTCTGACCGGTGAGTCTGCGAATAAGAAGGCTCGTGAGCGTTTCGCTGATGTTCCGGCTGCTCACGCGAACCACAAGGCTGTTCTGTGGGCTGCTGATCAGAAGCTGATTGATTCTCGCGAGAAGGATTGGTTCGGCGTTAATGATGATGCGACCCGCGGTGATCTAACTGTTGCGCTGTACCGCATGGCTGGTTCCCCGAAGGTTGACCTGCCGGCTACTAGCCCGTACGCGGATGTGAAGACTGATGACCCGAACTACGCTGCGTACATTTGGGCTCGTCAGAAGGGTATTACTTTCGGCTGGTCTGATGGTAAGTTCCACGCGAATGCGTCTGTGTCTAATGCTACTGTTGCGGCGTTCCTGTACCGTTTTGACGGTAAGAAGCCGGTTGCTGTGACTGAGGCGCCGTACACCGATGTGAAGGTCGGCTCTGCGTTCTACCGTGAGATTACTTGGGCTAAGCAGCAGAAGCTACAGGTTTTCCCGGGTTCTGAGTACCACCCGTCTGCGCTGGTGAGCCGTGGTGAGCTGGCTGGTTTCTTGATGAACTACAAGGTCCGATAGGGCTTTATAAGGTTCGCTAGGACTAGCCTCTAGGGTCTAGGGATTATGCCGGGCTGGCGGCGATGAAACGTTGGTTTCATCGCCGCTGGCCCGGCTTTTCTGTGCTCTTGCGGGGTGTTTATGAGGTGTCTGCAGGGTATCTGTAGGGGCGCGTGCGGGACTGTCGCCCGGTGCTGTTCCGCGGTTTTTCGAGGTATTTTTGCCGGCTAACACGCTAATGTGGGCTGTACCGCATGTGGGGCGCGCCTCATGCAGTACCCGCTATTGGGTGGATTTTTGGGGTGCTCCACTCCCCTTTTTCAAGAATGTTCCATGGAGTGTAAATTAATATTTTTCAAGCTGTGGTTTATGCTTAGGACTGTTGCGCCCCCTTGGTGCGCACCCTTATCCGGCTGGGTGCGTAGAACTAGAGGGAGCCCAGCACACACCGATACATCAACCACATTGAGGATTTATGTCCCAGGATTTTAAGCAGTCGTCTGATACTGCCCATAATTCTTCTGCACCTCTGCTGGCACCGGAGGGTACCCCCGATACTTCTTCTCAGGATGCCGCTAAGAAGCGTAAGCGCCGCCGTATTGAGCTGGCTGTTGGCGCTGTGGCGTTGGCGGGTGTTTTGTATCTGCCGTTCTCACCTCTTTTCTCTTTTTATGATTCGTCGGAGGCGCGTCTTTCTTCGGCGGATACTGCTGCGCCGGCGCCCGCTTCGGCGACTTCTGCACCTGTCTTGGTGTCGAGTTCTTCGACGCAGGGCCCAAAGATTCTGCGTCCGTCCGTGACCGCGCCGGATGCGAACACTATTTTTGCTGATGCTCCCGAGGATTCTGCGTACTATGCGGGTATCCGTTGGGCTGTTCGTACCCAGACGATGGAGCCGGTTTCTGAGGACCATTTTGGTGTTGAGGATCCGGTGACTCGTGGCGAGTTGATCACCATGTTCTATAAGCTGGCGGGTTCGCCGGCGGTGACCCATCCGGAGCATTCGCCGTATGCGGATGTTGATGAATCTGACCCGAACTATGATGCGTACCTGTGGGCGCGTCAGGAGCGTATTACGTCCGGTTGGGTTGATGGTAAGTTCCATGCGGAGGCGCGCCTGTCGAATGCTTCCGCTGCGGCGCTTCTGTACCGTGCTGATGGTGCGCAGAAGATTCAGATGTCGGGTACTTCCCCGTTTAGTGATGTTTCGTCTGCGACTCCGTTCTACCGTCAGATTGTGTGGGCGTCTCGCCATGGTGTGTCGACGGTGTCTGAGGGTAATGCTTTTGAGCCGACGGCTCAGACATCTCGTGGTCGTATTGCGATGATGATGTACCTGTACTTCCGCACTTCGTAGTTTTTACACTTCGTATTTTTGACGCTTTGCTTTAGCGTTTGGTTAGTGTGTTTGGCGGCCCCGTACTCTTGTTTGGGAGTGCGGGGTTCTGTTTTTCGAAGTTCAGCATGCTGGGTTCTTAGCGGCTGGTCAACCTGGGAAAACCCTCAGAACCTTCAAGTCTCTCTTGAGTGTTCCTGACATCTGTTCAACCCTTTGCTAGGGTGAGAGTGTCCCCTGAATCGACGGGGATATTCGACCATTTCTCATTGGGTTGGCGCAGATTCGACGAAGATTCCTCACCACCTTTTAGAAACTGCATCGGCGCGATGGGTTCGACCAATAAGGAATGATTATGTCCGCTCTTCCGAATTTCAAGGCTTCGTCCTTCTTCCGTGCAGCACGGGGTTGCGGTGCATTGGCGCTGGCTGGCGCGATGGTTTTGCCGATGTCTCCTGCGCTTGCCCAGAATGTTGCCGCGGATGCTCCTGCGGCGGCTGTTGCTGGTTCCCTGCCGGATCATCGCGTCCGCGAGAATCCTGTTGCTACTTCTGATGAGTTCGCTCCTCATTGGAGCTACAACGCTTTGAAGGATACCGGTAACGATCAGGTTCTGAACTTCTCTGGTTGGGGTTTTAAGGGTGATATTAACTCCCCGAAGGGTGTTCAGATTGTTGTGCGTGAGAAGGGCTCGAACACCCCCGTCCTGGCTATCAGCGACATTATCGAGTACAACGACCCCGAGTATTCGTCCCAGTACCAGCATGGACTCCTCAACGGTAACGTTAAGATTCCCGCTAACACCCTGGATACGGCGAAGCAGTACACCGTTGAGGTGTGGGGCAACAACGGCTACGAGGGCGACGAGTTCATTACCCCTGTCGTAGGTAAGGCACCCGAGGGCCGCGGCACCCTGCTCGCTTCTCAGGCGCTGAACTTCAATGGTTCTGATGGTTCGCAGGCTGCGGATGTTCCGGGCGCTAAGGCCACCCAGGAGTCTACCCCGACGTTCGAGGTTCTGTACGACGGCAAGGCTCAGCTGCTGTACACCTCCGAGGGCGGCGCCGTTCACGTGAAGGGTTCGGGTTTCACGAAGGAATGGCGTGAGAAGCACGGCAACGTAGCAGTTTATATTGCCGCTTCTCAGGGCGTTCCCGATGGTAGCCTTCTGCCCGCTGATGGTACGCCGCTCCGTTTTGAGGAGGGTAAGGACTTCACCATTGCCGAGGATGGCACCCTGGATGCTCAGCTGACCGTCAAGCCGGGCGCGCTGCTGAACTACTACGAGCCTCGCAACTACTTCCCCGGTATCCCGCGTTACGAGGTGCGTTACGAGGTTGACCTGGTTGCTGAGAAGCAGGGCGACTCCCAGCTGACGGTTAAGGACCTGTGGGCTGGTAAGAACGTGGTGCAACGTATTGCGGTGCAGACTCAGGCGTACCGCCCTGAGAAGTTTGCTCCCAAGGTGGAGTACAAGGCTCTGGGCGACACCACCGCGGATCAGGATATTTACTTCTCGGGTACCGGCTTCTACGGTGAGATTGCTTCCCCCAAGGGTGTTCAGTATGTAATCCGTGAGAAGGGTTCGAACACCCCGGTTCTGGCAACCAGTGACCTTATTGAGTACAACCACCACGACCGAGCCTTTGAGTTCGTGAACGGTGAGCTGTCCGGTAGCGTCAAGGTCCCGGCGAACACTCTGGATCCGGCGAAGAAGTACGTCGTGGAGGTGTGGGGTAACAACGGTTACGAGGACGGCGAGTTTGTCGCTCCCGTGGTGGGTAAGGCACCCGAGAGCCGCGGTACTCTGCTGGCTTCTCAGGACCTGAATTTTAAGGGTTCTGATGCGTCCAACACTGATGATAAGAAGCCTAGTCTGACCGATGAGCAGCGCAAGGAACGCGCTACCCGCGGCGAGCTGGCGGTGGCTCTGTACCTTCAGGCTGGCGCGCCCGAGGTGAAGCTGCCTGAGACGTCGCCCTGGCCGGATGTGAAGACTGACGACCCGAACTACGCTGCGTACATTTGGGTTCGTGAGAAGGGCATCAGCTACGGCTGGTCGGACGGCAAGTTCCACGCGGACGCTGGTATCTCGAACGCTACCGTTGCGGCGTTCACTTACCGTGCGGCGGGTTCTCCTGCGGTGAAGGGCGATTCTCCCTATGCGGATGTTAAGCCTGGTGCTCCGTTCTACCGTGAGATTCTGTGGGCGAGCCAGAATTTGCCTACTGTGTACGGTGGTCACTATTTCCTTCCTAAGCAGTTGCTGACTCGCGGCCACCTGGAAGCTGTTCTGACTGCTTTCCAGACTCGATAAGCTGGCCCGCTAAACTGGCTCTGCTTGTCGACACTAGTCGCACGAATAACCCCGTGTTCCCGAATGGTTTTCTATTCGGGAGCGCGGGGTTCTGTTTTCGGGGTTTAGTTTGCTGAGTTTAGCGTGCTGGGTTCTCAGTTCTTAGTGGCTGGTCAACCTGTGAAAACCCTCAGAACCTTCAAGTCTCCATTGAGTGTTTCCTGACATCTGTTCAACCCTTTGATAGGGTGAAAATGTCCCCGAAACCGATGGGGATATTCGACCACTTTTCTCATTGGGTTGGCGCAGATTCAACGGAGATTTCTCACCCCAGAAACCCTATGAAACCGCATCATCCCGATGGGTACGACCCGTAAGGATGATGTATGTCCTCGCTTCCGAACTCTAAGTCTTCTTTCCTCCGTGCGGCGCAGGGTTGCGGCGCACTGGTGCTGGCTGGAGCTATGGTTCTGCCGATGACTCCGGCACTCGCCCAGGATGCGGCACCTGTTGCTAATGCACCGGCGGCAAATGCTGTGACCCCCAAGCCGGTAGCTCAGGACGCCGCGGCACAGCCGACGTACTCCGCTGATTATGACGGCATTCTGTACACCGGCGAGGGTGGCACCGTGACTCTGAAGGGTACCGGTTTCACCAAGGAATGGCGTGAGCAGCACGGCACCGTTGTCTTCTACATTGCTGCTACGAAGGACCGCCCCGGTAACGCTGAGCCTTCCACGTCGATGCTCCGTTTTGAAGAGGGTAAGGACTTCACCATTGCCGATGATGGCACTTTTGAGGCGAAGCTGACCATCAAGGCTAAGGCTCTGGAGAGCTTCTACACTCCCATTGATTATTTCCCGGGTATCACCCTGGATGAGGTGCGTTACGAGACGGGTATTTTGACCGAGGCTAAGGGCCAGCCCCAGTCGAGCATTGAGGATATTTGGGCTCGCAAGAACGTTATCGCCCACCACCCGATGTACACCCGCGCCTACCATCCTGAAGTCATGGCACCTAAGTGGAAGTATGATGCCCTGAAGGACACCACGAAGGATCAGGAACTGCTGATTCAGGGTGAGGGTTTCGTTGGTGAGGAGCTGCCCGGCCGTGAGGGTGCCATGTACGTGATTCGCGAGAAGGGCACCGGCACCCCCGTCCTGGCGATGAGCGATATGAAGTCCTACTATGAAGGTCCCGATGGCGTAACCCGCCTGGAGGGAGGCACTCTTTACCGCACTATCAAGCTCCCCGCAAACACCCTGGATCCGTCTAAGCAGTACGTCATTGAGGCGTGGAGCGACTACGACTACGACCTCACCAAGAAGGACAGGCCCCTCATCACCCCGATTGTGGGTTTGGCGCCGGAGCACCGCGGTGTTCTTATGGGCCGTCAGGATCTGAAGTTTGAGGGTGTTCAGGACTTCGCGGATGCTACCGTACCTAAGGGAGAGTACAAGAGCCTGATTTCGAAGCTCACCTACCAGGAGCAGAAGCAGCGTGCTACTCGCGGCGAGTTGACGGCGGCGCTGTACGCTCAGGCTGGTAGCCCCAAGGTGAACCTCCCTAAGACCTCCCCCTGGCCGGATGTGAAGACCACCGACCCGAACTACGCCGCCTACATTTGGGCTCGCCAGAAGGGTATTACCTTCGGCTGGTCGGATGGTAAGTTCCACGCGGAGGCAAGCATCTCGAACGCTACAGTTGCGGCATTCACCTACCGTGCAGCGGGTTCCCCTGCGGTATCGGGCGTGTCTTCCTTTACCGACGTGAAGCCGAATTCTGCGTTCTACCGTGAGATTCTGTGGTCCACTCAGCAGTATGTCATTAATCCGGATTTCGGCTCTTTTAATGCGACGGACCTGGTGAATCGTGGTCAATTGGAGCAGATGCTGTTCAATTTCCAGAACCGCGCCAAGTAGAACGGTGCCGGGTAGAACCGCGCTATGTAAGACGGACTAGTTCCGCGCTACATAACCCCGTGTTCCTAGACAGGTTTTCTGTTTGGGTGCACGGGGTTCAGCGTTTAACAGCTACTCACTGTGTGAGATTTTCCAGAACCTTAAAGCGTTCCTTGAGTGTTTCCTGACAGCTGTTCAACCCTTTGATAGGGTGATAATACTCCCGAAACCGACGGGGGTACTCAACCACTTTCTCCTTGGGGAAGAACAGGTTCGATAGCGATTTTTATAACCGCCAGCGAGCCCCCTACAGCCTTCTGGGAGAAACGATTTTAAGGATGTCTTATGTCCTCACTTCCGAACTCTAAGTCTTCATTCCTGCACGCGGCTCGCAACTGCAGTGCACTGGCGCTGGCGGGCGCAATGGTTCTGCCGATGACCCCGGTTCTCGCGCAGGATGCAGCACCCGCCGCAAACGCACCTGTGGCTAACGCGCCGACTGCCAATACCCCTGCAGCTCAAGATGTCACGGCTGAACCGTCTTTCACCGTTGATTATGGGGAGTACGACCTTCTGGACGGCCGCGACTACTTCAGGAAAGAAAGCGACGCCCTGTACACCGGTGAGTACAACGAAATGAAGGTGTCGGGCAGCGGTTTCACCAAGGAGTGGCGCGAGAAGCACGGCACCGTAGTCATCTATATTGCTGCTACTCAGGACCGCCCTGGTAACGTGGAGCCTTCTACCTCGATGCTTCGTTTTGAAGAGGGTAAGGACTTCACCATTGAAGATGACGGCACCTTTGAGGCTTACCTGAAGATCAAGCCCGACATTTTGGAGAGTTACTACCCTCTCACGGAGTATTCCCCGAATATGACCCTGGAGAAGGTGCGTTACGAGGTCGGCATCCTTGCCGACCCTAAGGGTCAGCCGCAGTCGACTATTCAGGATATTTGGGCTCGCAAGAATGTTGTGGCTCATCAGAATCTGAACGCTAAAGATTATCGCCCCGGTACGTTCTCACCCATGTTTAAATACGATGCTCTGAAGGACACCACGAAGGATCAGGAGCTGCTGATTCAAGGCGTGGGCTTCAATGGGGATCTCCCTGGAGCGAAGGGCATGATGTACCTCATTCGTGAAAAGGGTACCGGTTCCCCGGTCCTGGCCATGAGTGACATGAAGTACTACCAATACGACAAGGAAAACTACACTAACTTCCTGGAGGGAGGCTTCGCTTTCATCACCATCAAAATTCCGGCGAACACTCTGGATCCCTCCAAGGAGTACGTTATTGAAGCTCGGAGCGACTATGGCTATGTCAGCCAGCCGAATGATAGGCCTCTCCTCATCCCGATTGTGGGTTTGGCACCGGAGCACCGCGGTGGCTATTTGGGCAGTCTGGATTTGAAGTTTGAGGGCATTCACCAGTTCACGCTTGCTAATCCGCACGACGTACGACGCGAGTACTTTTCGCCTTCGCTTACAGATGAGGAGGAGAAACAGCCCGCTACCCGCGGCGAGCTGGTTTCCCTCCTCTATGAGAAGAGTGACAGCCCCAAGGTGGACCTTCCTGAGGTCTCCCCTTGGCCGGATGTGAAGACGGACGATCCGAACTACGCCGCCTACATTTGGGCTCGTAAAAAGGGCGTTACCTTCGGCTGGTCAGACGGTAAGTTCCACGCGGATGCCGGTATTTCACGTGCTACCGTCGCTGCGCTGACCTACCGCGCGGCTGGTTCACCGGCTGTGCAGGGTGTTTCGTCCTTCCCGGATGTTAAGCCGGATTCCGCGTTCTACCGCGAGATTCTGTGGGTGACTCAGCAGAGTATTATCAATCCTGGCGGCGGCGTGTTTGATTCAACGCACCCCGTGACTCGTGGCGAGCTGGAGTGGATGATGTACTATTTTTTGACTCATTTTCTTCATCCTGAACAAAATTAATTAAGTAAGCCGGGCTGGCTCTAGCCTCAAGACCCCGCGCACCATGAGGAGTCGTTCCTCACCGGGTGCGCGGGGTTCGGCTTTTATCGGCTGCTCACCCTGTGAAATGCCTCAAAACCTTCAACTCTCTCTTGAGTGTTTCCTGACATCGTTTGGAGGGTTTGATAGGGTGAAAATGTCCCCGAAACCGACGGGGCTTCCAACCACTTTTCTCATAGGGTCCGTGCAGATTCAACGGCGAATTCCCTACCCGCCGGTGAGCCGGCACAGCTCCACGAGAAACAACTTTTAAGGATGTATTATGTCCTCGCTTCCGAACTCTAAGTCCTCTTTCCTCCGCGCAGCTCAGGGTTGCGGCGCGCTGGCGTTGGCTGGTGCCATGGTTCTGCCGATGGCACCGGCGCTGGCTCAGAATGCGGCTCCTGCCGCTGATGCAGCCGTTGCTGCCGCTACCCCGCAGGCTGCTCACCAGGACGCTGCGGATACCCCGACCCTGAACGTTTCCATCCCTGACGGTTACAAGTACGACGGCGTGAACCCCTTCCTCATCACGACCGAGGGCGGTACCGTCCATGTGAAGGGCGCAGGCTACACCAAGGAGTGGCGCGCTCAGCACGGTACCGTGGCGCTGTACATTGCTCCCGCGAACTACGCACCGTCTGGCTACGAGATTCCGACTTCGAAGATGCTGCGCTTTGTGGAGGGTCAGGACTTCACCGTTGCCGATGACGGCACTTTTGAGGCTGACCTGAAGGTTGAGGCGTACGATCTTGCCGCCTACTACTTCGTTGATGATGACAACTTCCACGATCCGACCGGCGGCACCAAGTACGATGTCCGCTACGAGATTCACGTGGTTTCTGAGCAGAAGGGCCAGAAGCCTCTGACCGCTCAGGAGCTGTGGACCAGCAAGAACGTGGTAAGCACTCAGGTGCTGAACACTCTGGATGAGAAGCCTGCGCCGTTCGCACCGCGCCTGAGTTACAACGCTGTGGCTGATACCGCAAAGTCGCAGGATTTGAACGTTGGTGGCCAGGGGTTCAACGGCGATATTCACTCCGTTAAGGGTGTCCAGTTCGTGGTTCGCGAGAAGGGCTCGAACACCCCGGTTCTGGCAACCAGCGACATTATCGAGTTTGACCACCCCACCCAGGCTTCGGCGTACCGTGACGGCAACCTGAACGGTACCGTGAATCTTCCGGCAAACACTCTGAATGCTTCGAAGAAGTACGTGATTGAGGTTTGGGCTAACGACGGTTACAGCGAGACGGGCGAGCTGCTCGCGCCGGTCGTGGGCAAGTCCACTGAGGGCCGCGGTACCCTGCTCGCATGGCAGGACCTGGATCTGAACGGCACGAACGGTTACAAGGATGCAAACCTGCCCAACGCTCAGGATCCCAAGAAGGACGACAACCAGAAGCCTGATCCTTCCGATGAGAAGCTGAAGACCCCCGCAACTCGCGGTGAGCTCGCAGCTGCCCTGTACATCCAGGCGGGTACTCCCGAGGTGAAGCTGCCCGAGACTTCCCCGTGGCCGGATGTGAAGACCGACGACCCGAACTTCCCCGCCTACGTGTGGGCTCGTCAGAAGGGCATTACTTTTGGCTGGTCGGACGGTAAGTTCCATGCTGATGCCGGCATTTCGAATGCTACTGTTGCGGCGTTCGCCTACCGTGCGGCTGGTTCGCCCGCAGTGACGGGCAACTCCCCCTACAGCGATGTGGCTCCCGGTTCGGCGGGTGAGTTGGAGACTCTGATTGAGGCGTTCCAGGCTCGCGCTAAGTAAGGTCGTTTAGCCCGCCCGCATCCCCCTCGGGTTTTACCTTGAGGGCGCGTGCGGTGCATCGGATAACTCTCTGGTTCCCCGTGCTCCCGAATGGTTTTCTGTTCGGGAGCACGGGGTTCAGCTTTTAACAGCTACCGCTGTATGAGATTTCTCGAAACCTTAAAGTATTCCTTGAGTGTTTCCTGACAATCGTTCAACGCTTTGATAGGGTGAGGATATCCCCGAAACCGAGGGGGATTTTCAACCACTTTTCTCATCGGGCGTGCGCAGATTCTGCGACCGATTCCCAACCTGCCGGTAAGCTCGCGCAGCCCCGGAGAAATGACCCTAAGGATGTCTTATGTCCTCACTTCCGAACTCTAAGTCTTCATTCCTCCGCGCGGCTCGGAATTGTAGCGCGCTCGCACTGGCGGGCGTGATGGTCCTGCCGCTGACCCCGGCGTCAGCCCAGGACGCAGCGCCCACCGCAAATGTGCCCGTTGCTAACGCGCCGGTTACCAATACCCCCACCCCTGCAACTCAGGACGTTGCGGATGAGCCGTCTTTCACCGTTGTCTATGAGGATTACTACTACCAGGACGGCCGTGACGTCTTCATGCAAGAGGGCGACGGCCTGTACACCGGTGAGGACAGCAAAATTACGGTTCTGGGCAGCGGATTCACCAAGGAGTGGCGCGAGCAGCACGGCAAGGTTGTCATCTACATCGCGCCCGAGGAGAACGTCCCCTATAACGCTCTGCAGATTACCGACACTCTTCTGCGGTTTGAAGAGGGCAAGGACTTCACCATTGACGATGACGGCACCTTTGTCGCCCCGCTGAAGGTTGAAGCTAATACTTTGCCGAGTTACTACACTCTCACGGAGTATTTCCCGGATATGACTCTGGACAAGGTGCGTTACGAGGTTGGCATCCTCGCCGAGCCCGAGGGCCAGCCGCAGTCAACCGTTCAGGATATCTGGGCTCGCAAGAACGTTGTGACGCATCACGGTCTGAGCACCAATGATTATCACTTCGACACCTTCGCACCTAAGTTGAAATACGACGCTTTGAAGGACACCACAAAGGATCAGGAGCTGCTGATTCAGGGTCAGGGCTTCGTAGGGACTGACATCCCCGGCGTTGAGGGCATGATGTACGTCATTCGCGAGAAGGGCACGGGTTCCCCCGTCCTGGTTATGAGCGAGATGAAGCGTTACGTCCACGGTGATGATGAATACGAGACGGGCCTGGAGGGAGGCTTCGCTTTCGTCAATCTCAAGATTCCCGCGAACACGCTGGATCCGTCCAAGCAGTACGTCATTGAGGCGTGGAGCGACTACGGTTACCCCAGCAAGACGGATAAGACTCTCATTACCCCGATGGTGGGTTTTGCCCCGGAGCACCGCGGCGTTCTTTTGGCGCACCAGGATTTGAAGTTTGAGGGTGTCCAGCGGTTCACGAATGCTTACGTACCCGTAGAGGAACGTATGTACTTTTCGACATCGCTGAACGACGAGGAACAGAAGCAGCCTGCCACCCGCGGTGAGCTGGTTTCCTCCCTTTATGAGATGAAGGGCAGCCCCAAGGTGGACCTTCCTGAAGTCTCCCCGTGGCCGGATGTGAAGACGGACGATCCGAACTACGCCGCCTACATTTGGGCTCGTGAAAAGGGTGTTACCTTCGGCGGACCTGACGGAAAGTTCCACGCGGAGGACGGTCTCACGAATGCAACCGTTGCCGCAATGATTTACCGTGCGTCTGGTTCACCGGAAGTATCGGGTGTTTCATCCTTCCCGGATGTTACGCCGGATTCCGCGTTCTACCGTGAGATTCTGTGGGCTACCCAGCAGAATGTTATTACTCCCGAGACCGGCATGTTTGAACCGAATCATGCTGTGACCCGCATTGAATTGGACTGGATGTTGTTCTATTACCGGCATCGCGTGATGAACCCTATCACTACTGGCCTGTATCGCATTGCTAACTAAGTAGGCCAGGCCGGTTCTAGCCCGGGCACCTCGTCACAACGGACGGGGTGCCCGGGCTCTTACGCACTGAGTACGCGGTGAGGGAATCTGCGCGGATTCTTCTAGAGTTCTCACCCCTAGAATTCTCGCCCTAGAGTTCCCACGCGGGGGCTGCGGCGGTGCTTGCCGAGTGCGCGTCATGACCGGTTGCCACGCCGGTGGAGACGGTGAAGTCCCACGGGTCGGTGTTCAGTGCGGACAGCTTCGTTTCGATGGTGAAGCCGCGCTCAGCGAGCAGGGCGCGCAGGCGGTTTGCCGCCGACTGTAGCCAGAGGGATTCGCTGGCGGCGTGGGAGCAATCAATCAGGGCGATGTTGCTACCGTCAACTCGTGCGGTTTCGCGGAATTCGCTGGCGGGGTGGTGGCGCAGGTCGGCGGTAATGTACACCTGCGCGTCGGTGGCGCGCACAGCGTCAAAGAGGGAGTCACCGGCACCACCGCAGAGGGCGACGCGGCGGATCGGCTGGTCGGCGCGTCCGGCGATGCGCAGGCCACCGGCGGTCGCGGGCAGTGCCGCAGCGAGGCGTTCTGCAAGCTCCTTGAGGGTGACTTCTTCGGGCAGGGTGCCGAGGCGACCGGTGCCTACCGCGTGTTCCTGCTCGTCGAGCACCTGGGTTTGCGCTTCGGTGAGCGGTTCGCGGTCAATCAAGCCGATAGCGTCACAGAGTGCTTCGTTCACGCCTTCAACGGCGGCATCTGCGTTGGTGTGCGCGCCGAGCAGGCCGCATCCGCCTTCGATGAGGGTATGCAGAACGTTGCCCTTGTAGTCGCTGTCAGGGATGAACTTTGCGCCGCGGAGCAGCAGCGGGTGGTGGGTGATGAGTAGCTGCGCGCCTTCGGCTACGGCTTCTTCGGCGGTGGCGGTGAGGGCGTCTACTGCGAAGAGGACGGTGCTCACTTTGGCGGCGCCACGTCCGGCGACGAGGCCGGAGGCGTCCCATCCGGCGGCGAGCTGCGGCGGGAAGAGCGTGTGGAAGGCGTCAACGACTTCTGCGAGGGTGGGGGTTTCTAGTTTTTCAGTCATACCTCTATTGTGGCAGGTGGCGCGGCGGTAACTCAGGAATATTGTGCAGCCCTGCAGTGTTCTTCAGGTAGTGTGGATTTATAGTTCGAGGAGGAATCATGACTGATGTTGTTCTTGCCGGCGGCTGTTTCTGGTGCCTGGATGCGGTATACCGCCAGTTCCGCGGGGTTGAGGCGAGCGTCTGCGGCTATACGGGCGGCGAGACTCCCGACCCTGATTATCGTTCGGTGTGTTCGGGTACGACCGGTCACCAGGAAGCGCTGAAGCTCAGCTTTGACCCGCAGGTGATTGACCTGGACACGGTGCTGGATATTTTCTTCACGAGCCACGACCCGACCAGCTGGGATCGTCAGGGTGCGGATACCGGTTCGCAGTACCGTTCGGTGCTTTTCTACGCGGATGAGCAGCAGCGTGAGGCGTTTGAGCGTGCGGTGGCGCGTGCTCAGCAGCTGTACTCCTCCCCCATCGTTACGGAGATTAAGCCCCTGGGCGTGTTCTATGAGGCTGAGGAGTATCACCAGAATTATTACGCGTTGAACCCGGCACAGGGTTATTGCGCGTTTGTGGTGAGCCCGAAGGTGGCTCATGCGCGCCGTAATTTTGCGCATCTGCTCCGCTAGGTTGCACGCCCCTCCAGGTGTTTTGCCCCGCGGCTGTTGTTCTTTCTTCGAAAATATTCGGAATAACGGCCGCGGGGTTTCTTCATGCGTGCCCAGTTCTCCCAAGCTATTTGCTATTCACATGTGCTTTAGGGTTGCTATAAGGTGCGCCCGGTATGATGGGGGTGTCGACTCACTCCCCCCTCATCTGTTGACCTCTTCGAAAGACTGCTGATGACTAGCTCTTCTTCTAAGTCCATCGCTTTGAGCCGCCGCGCCGTGTTGGGTGTGGGCGGTGTTGGTCTTGCCGCTGTGGTGTCTGCGTGTGCGCGTACGGTGCATCCGCCGGCTGATACTGCCGCCTCTGAGTCAGCGAGCGCGAGCCCGGCTGCTTCGCCGGCGTTGCCGTCTGCGAATAAGTCGTATCAGGGTAAGGTCACCTTCGATAACTTTGAGAAGAACGGCGAGTATGTTCCTGCTACGGCTGAGCAGAAGGCGCAGAACGTACCCAAACCGATCATGCCGGAGAAGGTGCAGGAGCTGAGCGTTGACGGTATTTATGCGCTGATTGGCTATTGGATTTCTAGTTTTAATTATTTGGCGCTGACGGGTGATATTGAGCCGTTGAAGAAGACGGATCCGAGCAGCGATTACTATAAGGAGCTTGAGCCGATGGTTAAGCTCTATGAGACGGGGCGCGGCTGGATTTATGACACGAGTGAGCCGATGTCTGTGTACCTGTTGACGGATACTCCCACGCAGATTGAGGGTGACCGTATTCGTTATTTCTGGCGTGCTCGTTCCCTGGTTGATCAGAATGCGAAGAGGCATCTGACCGAGGGCGATAACCGCGATAAGTCCCTTGTGGGGGCTGAGGATTCTCAGGGTCAGGCGATGCGGATTGTTGTGGAGTATAAGGAGGGTGCTTGGTTTATGAGCACTCAGAAAGATAAGGATGCTGATAAGAGCACGGAGTCTGCGAGCCCCTCAGCGTCCTAGTGCACTAATTGCAGCTTTTTAGACCTTTCTTCGCAAAAGGATATAGGTAGTGGTATTTGATATCCATTCATGTGCTTAGGGTATAATGATGGTGTCAACTCACTCTATTTCCTTTGTTGACTTCTTTTGAAAGGCTGATTATGACGAGCCCTTCCCCCACTTCTGTTGGTATGTCCCGCCGCGTGGCACTGGGTGCAACCGGTGCCGGCGTACTGGCTGCATTGACTGCGTGCGCTAGCGATATTCGCCCGCTGGCTGATGGCTCGGCGTCTAACTCTACTTCCGGTTCTGCTAGTGCATCCGCGAGCGCTTCAGCTAGTGCCTCACCCAGTGCCTCGGCTAGCGCTTCGCCTTCTGCTTCTTCCGGCAAGCATTATAAGGGCCTCGTGAAGTTCGATAACTTCGAGAAGAACGGCGAGTACGTTCCGGCAACCGCCACTCATAAGGCGCAGAATGTGCCGAAGCCTCTCGTTCCGGCGAACATGAACGAGCAGAACGTTGACGGTATTTACGCGTTCGTTGGTTATTGGTTGGCGAGTTCCAACTATCTGCTGATGACCGGCGATACTGAGCCGCTGCAGAAGGTTGAATCTGCGGATTCACTGCAGAATTACCAGAATTTGACGGTTGCCTATGAAAATAATGCGGGCTGGCTCTACGGTGTGGATAGCCCTATGACTCTTGAGTTGCTTTCTGATTCACCACAGAAAATTTCCGGTAGCAGAACTCGTTATGACTGGTTGGCGTACATGAACTACAGCGCCGATATGAAGATTCACATTGAAGGCAGCCCTGATGAACCTTTCATGGAGGATAGTTCGCGGGAACTGACGAAGGTTAGTGTGGAGTACAAGGACGGTAAGTGGATTATGGTCAGCAGTGAGGATGGCTCTTCTGCGACTGACTCTGCCGGCGGGTCTTCTTCTGTCTAAGCACCTACCCTATAGGTAAGGTCTAACGGCTTAAGATAGACTTCTCCCCCGCCTGCGGTAATGCACCGTGGGCGGGGGTTCTTTATGTCAAGACTTGGTGATGCTTTGCAGTGGTATTAGGTTGCTTTGTCATCGGCGCTAAATGACGACCGCTGATGGGTATCTGTGTATTTGCCGGTATGATGGGGTTGTCAACTCACTCAATTTCCTTTGTTGACTTCCTATGAAAGGCTGATTATGACGAGCCCTTCCCCCATTTCTGCTGGTATGTCCCGCCGCGTGGCGCTGGGTGCGACCGGCGTCGGCGTACTGGCTGCATTGACTGCGTGCGCTAGCAATATTCGCCCGACGGCTGAAGGTTCGGCGTCTAGCTCCGCTTCTGAAAGCGCCTCGGCCGCTGCTTCCGCATCTGCTTCTTCGGACAAGTCCTATAAGGGCTTTGTGAAGTTCGATAACTTCGAGAAGAACGGCGAATACGTTCCTGCCACTGCCGAGAAGAAGGCGCAGAATGTGCCCAAGCCCCTAGCCCCGGCGAACATGAACGAAGATAACGTTGATGGCATGTATGCGTTCATTGGCTACTGGCTGGCAAGCTTTAACTATGCGCTAATGACCGGTGATACTGAGCCGATGAAGAAGGCTGACCCTGCAGATGTGTATGCGAAGAGTCTGCAGGAACTTACGATCATGTACGAGAACGATCTGGGCTGGATGTACGGTACGGATACCCCGGTTACTCTTGAGCTGACTAGTGGTTCACCGAAGAAGGCGTCCGGTAAGGGTACCCGTTACGACTGGCCGGCATACATGAACTACAGCGCCGATGCGAAGATTCACATTGAGGGCAAGTCTGACCAGCCCTTTAAGACCGCTTCTAGCCCGAATGGCAAGCTGGCGAAGGTTGCCGTGGAATACAAGGACGGTAGGTGGATTATGCTCACCGGCGATGAAGGCTCTTCTTCGTCGGCTTCCGCTTCTTCTAGCTCTTCTGCTGCCTAGGTCTTCTGTCTAGGCCTCACCATAACGGTTCAGGCATAACAGCTTGAGGTAGGCTTCTCCCCCGCCTGCGGTAATGCACCCGGGGTCGGCTGAGAGTGCCTCGGGTACGCTTAACGTATATACATTGACGTACTACATATGGTCTTTACCTGCAGGTTTGAGCCTCGTGCTGACGGCTTTGTGGGTGAAGGATCCGACGAAGGACTTCCGATGACTACTTTCTTCACTCGACGTACCGCTCTGGGTGTTGCTGTTGCGGGTGCACTTTCTGCGTTGACTGCGTGCGCTAGCGATATTCGCCCACTGGCTGGCAGTACCGGCTCAGCTTCTCCGTCGGAGGCGGCGACCACCTCCGAATCTGCGTCTGCATCGGCGTCTCCTTCTGCTTCGGCGCCTGCGAGTGCTTCTGCTGCTTCGGGTCTTCCGTCGTCGGGTAAGTCCTATAAGGGTGCGATGAAGTTCGATAGCTATGAGAAGAACGGTGAGTACGTTCCAGCGAGCGCTACGAATCCGGCTGAGAATATGCCGAAGCCTGTTCCTCCGGCGAATATGAAGGAGCACAGCGTTGATGGTGCGTATGCTTTCTTGAGTTTCTGGCTGGCGAGCTTGAACTATTTGCTGATGACGGGCGATATGGGCCCGATAGATACTGTTTACCATAAAGGCTACGCCTGGGAGGAATATTCCAGCATATTCAAGGTGTATGCGTTGGGTGCTGGTTGGGTGTACGGTACGGAAACTCCGTATATTGTTGAGCTGCTAACGGATGCCCCTCGTGAGGTGCCGGGCAGCGATAATACTCGCTTTATTTGGGAAGGCTATCTCTACATGGATCCCAAGATGGTGCGGCATTATAAGAATCAGCCCGAGAAACCGGCGAGCGCTGATGAGTCGAAGAAGAAGGTGGCGAGGTTCCGTCTGGAGTACAAGGACGACAAGTGGGAGCTGTCTAGCGCCGCTTAGTTGCCGTCTTGCAGAGGGTTCAACTCTCCTCGTGACTTCTCACGTAACAAGACCCCGCGCCTGGTAAAACGCTGGGTGTGGGGTCTTAATTTTCTGAACATTCGAGGTGGTCGCGGGGCTATTTGGTGGCTCTCGGGTAACCTTAAAAATATATACATTGACGTACTTATAGGTCTGTACGGGGTGCGTATGCCTGCCGCGGTGTGTGGCGTGATTTGCTCTGTATTGGCTCCAACGAAGGGCTTCCGATGACTACCTTCTTCACTCGACGTACTCTCCTGGGGGTTGGTGCGACCGGTGTTCTTGCGGCGCTGACTGCGTGCGCTAGCGATATTCGCCCGCTGTCGCAGGGTTCAATATCTCAGGGTTCCGGCGGTTCCTCTGCCTCGGCTTCTGCTACTGCTTCTGGCGCGGCTTCCTCTTCTGCGAGCGCCTCGGCGTCGCCTTCGCCGACGGATGGTCACACTCCCGGCTCGTATGTTGGCCCGATTAAGTTCAATAACTATGAACGGAACGGCACCTACATTTCTGCGAATGCGGATGCGCCAGCGCAGAACGTGCCAAAGCCTCTAATCCCAGAGAAGATGAAGGAAAACAGCCCCGAGGGCGCCTACGCTCTGATGGGTTATTGGCTTGCGTCCCAGAATTATCTGATTCTGACCGGCGACGTTGAGCCGCTCATGAAGGCGGATCCGGCGAAGGCTTTTTTGAAGAACTCTAAGACCATGATTAGGCTCTACGAGTCGGGTCTGGGTTGGATTTACGGTTCGGTGAGGGTGAGCCTGATGCGACTATCGTTGAGGAGGAAAAGACGATTCCTCGCACGACGAAGTTCATCATGGAGTACAAAGAAGGCATGTGGCGCATGCTTTTGAACAACGATAGTTAGTTTCCCTCATCTTCTGATACGCACTACTTAAGGATTTCTGATGACGACTTTCCTTTCTCGACGTGCAGCCCTACTAGCTGCCGGTGCGGGCGCTATTACGATGCTGAGCGCCTGCACCAGCGATATCCGCCCGCTGGCTGATAGTTCCGCCTCCGGTGAGGCGTCCACTTCTGCAGGTCCTAGCGAATCTGCTAGCGCATCCGCTTCTGCGGGTGGCTCTTCTGAGAAGTCTTATCTGGGGCCGGTAAAGTTCGACAACTATGAGAAGAAGGGCGAGTATATCCCTGCGGATGAGACGCATAAGGCGCTGAACATGCCTAGGCCTCGACCGCCGGCAAATATGTACGAGAATACTGTTGATGGAGCTTACGCGGCCTATAGTTTTTATGAAGCAAGCCTCAACTACTTAGTACTTACCGGTGATGTTGAACCGTTGAAAGAAGCTGATCCTGTTGGCAAGGACGTCAAAGCTTTTCAAGGTTATGTAACTGTATACGAAACCAATGAGGGATGGTTTTACGGTTCGGAGAAACCGGTTCAAACTGAGATGCTAACCCCCCGGCCTGAAAAGGCATCAGGTAGCGACACCCTCTATATTTGGCCTATCAGATTTGTTAGGGATTCTAATGCGATGTCTCGCATTGAAGGGCGAGCAGATGAGCCTATGTTCCCTAGTAAGGCTTTGACTCCTGACCACGCCAAGCTGAAGTTGTCCTATAAGGACGGTAGATGGTTTTATGCCGCCACTAAGGGCGGCGAGCAGAGCACTCCAAGCCCAAGCGCTAAAGCATCGACTGAGGCTACCCCTAATAACGCCTAGAGCATCTTTGCAGAGTTCACCTTAGGGGTGAGGATCTACCTCACTTATAGGGTTAATAAGCTCCAGAGCTTCATCCCTTACCCTACTTATCATTTAAGGATTTTTCATGGCAACTTTTCTTTCTCGACGTGCCGCATTAGCTGCTGCTACCGGTGCCGGCGCGGTTGCAGCACTGACTGCTTGCGCTAGCGATATTCGCCCGCTGGCTGATAGCTCCGCCTCCGGTGAGGCTTCGGCCAGTGCCAGCACTTCTGAGTCTGCGAGCGCATCCGCCTCGGCATCTGCTTCAGCGACTGAGTCTGCTAAGAAGTCGTACAAGGGCACGGTGAAGCTCGACAAGTACGAGAAGAACGGCGAGTACGTTCCTGCCACGGCTGAGAAGAAGGCGCAGAACGTGC
>QWCW01000119.1_pt1 | contig 33634 bp, 47 predicted proteins | sample 1972691 | NCBI WGS metagenome assembly QWCW01 (sample SAMN09866698, study PRJNA288562) | Human oral metagenome isolate pre2_saliva, whole genome shotgun sequencing... | reverse complement strand
GTGAGCCACTGCTTCTTCCTGTCGCGCCAGTAGCCCTGCCGTGCGTCGAGGACGCTGAAGGGGGGGGCGATAAATGTGCGAGCTAGCTTGCCTTGCGGGTTTATCTCGTCCGAGTCTGCGGAAGCGACCGCCGTCGGCACTGCTACACCCCATTCGTCCAGCTTCTCATAGTCGTACCTGTTCGCTAGCTTGTCCCAGTCCCAGTCGCCGTTGTTGACGTTGTCGCGGATTGTGATTTCTTCCTCGCGCTCTTCCGTCAGCCCTTCGATGAGGTGCGTCGGCACTTTTTCCAGCCCGAGCTTTTTTGCGGCTTCGTAGCGCTGATTACCGCCGAGGATAACCAGCTTGCCCGTCCTGTTGCTTAAAATGAGCGGGCGCGCTTCGAAGTAGTCAGGATTGTCTTTAATCGATTGACAGAGCGAGTCGAAGCTGTCCTTGTCGATTGTGCGAGGATTGTCTTCGAGTTTGTGCAATTCTGAAAGGTTTCTATACTTCACGGCGGTTATACTTCCTATGCTTTCGCAATTCTTCCATTTCTGCCGCTCGCTCCTCTGGCGTGCGTTTCTTCCAGCGTTTTTTCGCGTTTGCGGCTACTTTTTCGTGAAAGGCGCGCCATTTTTCCGCGTCTTTCTTCAATTTCTTGTACTCTGCGATTGGCAGAGTGATTTCTTGATTTTTCGCCATTTACTGAGCCTCCATATACGTTTTATAATTCTTTGATTGTTGCGCTAGCGCCTTCTTTGCTTCGTCCTCGGTTGCGTAGTACGCGATTGGGTTATAGTTTACTGCTCCGCTCATAGGCACGACCAAAAGCTCGCCTGTGCGCTTGTCCTGCGCGATTGTGTAGGCTACCGTGTTTTCGACGAGCTTCGTCGCTTCGTAGCTTCCTTCTTTCTCCTTGATTTCTTTGTAGGCGTTCTTCCAGTTCGGCTGGTATTGGTTCGCTGGGTGCGCCGCCAGTTCTGCGCGTGCAATTAGCGCCGATTTATAAGCGAGCGCGTCTGAGTGGCGCTCGAAGCTGTTGCCGAGCGATATTCGCGCCGCGTCCGTGATTTCTCCGCGATTTTCTGCGTCGCGCACTTCGCCTTCTGCGGTTAAATAGTAGTACTTTGCGCCGATTGCTGGCTTAAAATACCGAGCCAGCTTCGTGTCGACCTTCGCGAAGAACTTCGCAAAGTCGTTAATCTTATCAATCTTAATAATGTACGCTTCGTTGTCGACTGATACCAAAGCGTCGCCGTTTGCTGATTGATAAAACATAGCGCCAGCCTTGCATTCTGGCGTGTCTTGGATTAGCTTAAAATACTTCACCGTTGTCGTCTTCCTTTCTGAGCTTGTCCAGCTCATCTCTTACAATTTCGATAGCCTCGGTTGCGCCGTAGGCTACGTAGCCGTCAATTCCTGCGCGCTTCAATTCTTTCAGCCAGAGCTTCTGCTTTGGCGATACCGTCGGGCGCGCACCTCGTTGTCGCTTCATTTCGATAGCGATAAGCTTACTTCTGCCGTTTCGCTCTGATTTAATTATAACGAAAAGGTCAGGCACTCCGCTCGATACTCCCAGCTTTCGGTTGACCATTCGATAGGCTCGCTGGCTCTGCTCGTTCGGCACGTGAAAATGCGGCAGTCGCAAAACTTCGAGATAATTCACAAACGCCTTGTGTTCTTCTGCCTCGAGCGGATATTTTCTAGTCGTCAAGGTCTTCATCTCGCGGCACCCAGATTGTGATAATCATCAGCGCAATTACTAAGATAGCCAGTACTGAAAATGTCGTAGCAATCACCTTTATGACGAAGTTGTGGCTGTTCGTAAAAATGAATAGCGGCATTGTTATTAGTCCTCCGATTGCGAAGACTACCACGCTCACAAAGAGCCTTGCTATTATGTCTATAATTTTCTGCCTCATTCTCTCGCCCTCCTCTTAAAATGGTATCTCTGATAGGTCGACTGGCTCGTCGAGTTTTACGTCGTCGAGGTTCACCTCGTCGCTTGGTTTGGTTTCTTCTTTCTTCGGCGCTTCTGCGCTTGAGAGTAGTTGTATACTGTTTACAATAACCTCAGCTCTTGAGCGTTTTTCGCCGTCCTTGGTTTCGTATTTGTTTATGTGCAATTTTCCGACAATACCGACGCGCTTGCCTTTGCTTGTGTATTTCGTTACCACGTCCGCGGTTTTCCCCCAAGCTAGGCAGTCGATAAAGTCGACGTACTCTTTTTCAATTCCGCTCACCGCGATTGTAAATGCGGCTATATTCTTACCTGATTTAGTGGTGCGCGCTTCTGCGTCGCGCACCAGCCTTCCTACTAGCGTTACGTTGTTAATATCTGCCATTTTTATAAGCTCCTTTCTTAAATGACGCGCTCTCTTTTAATAATACAGCCAGGCACTATATCTGCGCCGCTTTTCTTTACATAATCCTTGATGAGGCTCTCGCTCGGTACACAAAGCTCTCGAGGTACTTCGTTCGCGTTCACGATTTCGACCGTGATTTTCTCGCGACTGCCTGTTTTTGGAGCTTCCTTCTCTATTGCGCGAGCGGCGGCTCGAGCTTCGGCTTCCATTTTTTCCGCGAGGGCTTTCGCCTTGTCGATTTCTAGCTGTTGCTCGGCTTCTTCCTTCTCCGTTTCTGGATTTTTTGCCAGCTCGATTTTTCGCTCGGCGATTTCCTGGCGAAGTTTGCCGATGAAGGCAATAGCCAGCGGGTGCTTTGCGTCGTCATTTAATGCGGCTATGCGCTCCTCGGCAATTTTCTCGCTCTTCTCGACGTCTTCGAGGGTTTTCGCTTCGTCAATCGCTACCGCGCTCTTGAGTTCTAGCAGGCTTACCCAGACGCGCTCTGCTTCGCGTTTCTTCTTCTCCTCCTCGGCACGCTCGAAGGCTAGGATTTCGTTAGCTACAATTCCGCGAGCGTCTTCGGCTGGCGCTAAGATGTCGCGCTCTGCGCTGATGAATTGCTTTTTTACGTCGTCCAATTGTCGCGTGAAGTTCTTACGTAATTCCTCGGTTGACTTCTTGTGTGCTGTAACGTCTTTTATAATCTCTTTCGCGGTCTTTACGTCTTCGGCTGTTTCGACCTTGACGTTCTTGGCTCGCTCGAGTAGTTCGTTTGATTTGATTTTAAGCGGTGAGATTGCTTGTATTTGTTTATACGCGGCTTGGCGTAGTTCTTGGTTGGCTTCGTTCATACGTACCCTTTCTTTTAGTTTGTTGTGATTTAATTATATCAAAAATTATGTAACGCTACAATACTTTTACTTTATATTCGCGGACTTTTTTCTCTGCGGCTTTTAATTCGTCGATGAATAGAGCCACCTCGATTTCGAGGTTCTTGATATAGTCCTCGTCGCGATAGACGCGCACTATGACTATCTGTGCATTTTCTGAAAAGTCTGGCGCGTAGCTCACCCAGTCCCACCACAAGCGCTCCTTGTCGCACATCATATTTCCTTGGATTTGCGGTATGTAGATTGACGGCACTTTGCCTGTCGTGAGTGCTTCGAGGTGGTGCGCTGGCGTGCGGTTCTTTATTTCTATACCACCCTTGCCTTCGCCTCGCCAGTTGTCTACTTCGACTATTCCGTCCGCGCTCGCTCCTGTATCGAGGAAGAGGTGCTTCTTTAAGCCGCGCTCCTCTACTGTGTTGCCTGTTTCTAACTCATACCTGAGCCTTGCGGCTGGCTCCATTTGCGTACCCCAGTCCATATAGGCAGTCTTGCCGTAGCGGCTGTATGACTGACCCGTTAGCCGTTCGGTTAGTAATTCGGCGAGGTAGTTCTTGCGGGAGGTGCTTGCGTATCTTGCAAACCCTCCGCGCTTGGCGAGGATATCGCCGTAGCGGCTGGCTGTTGGTATTCCGAGACGGTCTTTGTACCAGTCCTCGGTTCCCTGCTCGTGTGTTGTCGTGTCCATTCTAGCCCTCGACTTTTACCGCAGTTTCTTCCTTGATTTTTCGCAGTCTTTCGCGTGCGACTGTTGCGGCGTAGGCTTGCTCCGCTGGTGCTAGGCTCGCGTAGGCAGCTTTTAATTCGGCTATCGTTTCGGCTTTTTTTAATCGCTCAAAGGCGTCCTCTTGCGGTTCTTCGGCTAGCCCGTAGTCTGAATTGTCGATTGTGTCGATGTCTTTTACCTCCTCAAAGAAGTAGCGCTTGCAGGCTCGCTTTATGACCGATTTTAGCCAGAACTCCGTGTCCCATTTTTCCCAGAGATAGTTGTTGCGGCTACTCTTCTTCATTTTTTCGAAGTCTTCGGCTGATAAGCCCTCGTAGTGTTCCGCGTCGCCTGTCTTAATCACACAATACGCGCCCACGATTTTTGAATTGCTGAAAGGCTTAATCTTGTGAGAATAGACGACCTTCCCGCTCTGCTTTTCGACCGTAAAGTCGTCGTCTTCGCGCACTACTTGGACGTCAAAGGTCGCGTTCGGGTGCAATTTCAGCACTTTGTTTTTGTAGCCCTGATAAGTAACCATTGTCATATTCGCGCCCGATATGACGACGTTGACGCCGTCAAGGGGCAGGCTCAGATTCAGCCATTTTGCAATCATTCCAGCGAGCGTGCGCGCTCCGTTCTTGCCTACGACGCGCTTGTCGGCTGATTTTCGCGACTCTTCAATAAGTGCCTCTCTCACGTAGCGCAGGCTTGCGCGTGCGTCTTTGCTGTCTGTGTCTATCTCCATTTTTTCGAGTTCGTCTTTGATTTCTGCTATGATGTCGTTGATTTTTTCCACTTCGTTCTCCTTAATTTTTAAGTTGTGTTAATACTATTATATTGTAACCGCTCGATTTTTTCTAGTCTTTGCGCGGTGTGCGTGTGAAGCGCTCGATTGCTCGCTCTAAGAATTTCTCAGGGTCTGCGCTTGACCTTACCAGTCCTTCGCCTGTCATTCTTCGGCAAGCTGTGAAGATTTGGTTGTTAATCCTGCTCGCGAGTGGCTCGTAGTGGATTTCCAGCACTTCGTCGCCGTCTTGGATTTCCATTTGGACGGGCGCGATTATTCCGCGGGTGGTTTTGCCTGCCAGGATTTCGACTAGGTGTCGCTTCTGTATTCGCGGGGCGTGCAGGGCGATAAACTCGCCGCTGTCGTCGATTGGCAGGATTACCGCCTCCGCCAGCTCATTGGCGAGGGCGAGCAGGTCGCCGTTGTACTCGCCGTTTACCAGTTCGTCGTGTAGTGCCATTTGTAGCAGTTTGTCTGCTAGGCTGGCGGTTCTATTCGCTGTAATCATCTTGTTGCTCCGTTTCTTCTATAACTCGCTTCTTGGTTTCCTCGTCGACTTCTTCGCCGCAGTCTGGGCATACAATCGCGTATGTTCCGCCGCAGGCGCACTCGACGTAGCCGCTCTCGCCTTGTCCACAACAAGGGGCTTCGAGATATGCGTGTTCGTGTTTGCATTCTTGCATTGCTTTACCTTTCTCTTACGTTTGTCGTACTTTCATTATATTGTACCCTCTCAATAAATGCAAGGGTTTTTGTGAAGATTTTCAAAGATTTTTTAGCCCTTAAATGAAGGCGATATTGTCCCGCTTCTTCTTCTGCTCGGCTCTCATTCGAAGCACCAGCTTGTCGAATTGCTTACGAAGCTTTGCGGTTGAGAGAATATTTTGCGACCAGAAGTCGTCCTCCTGCGACCATTTCATCACTGCGTTAATCTCGGCGTAGCTGTAGCCGTCGAGCCTGTGGATTTTCTCGATAGTTTCGATGTCTTTCTGGAGTTGCGCTTGTGTTCGCTTTTTGTTCGCCCTGTTTGGTAGTCGTTTTTTTATCATTTCGTGCATTTTTTCGACTATTTCAGCAGCTTCTGCGGAGGTTTTACTCACCTCGCTTGTCCGTTTTCGGACAAGTAGAGTATTTCTATTACTGTTTCTATTCCTGTTTCTATTACTGTATTCTATGTTCATCGGCGGGTGAGGGGGGTATTCTTCGGCGGGTGAGGGGGGTGTTCCTCGGCGGGTTAAGCGGTGTTCATCTGCGGGTGAGGGGTTTACCTCTGTTAGCCCTTGACTTTCCTGTGAAAATGTTGGCACGGCTATAGTTAGCTTCGGCTCTATGTTCACTCTATGGTTCTTTTCGTCTAGGTTCACCTTGACCCACCCCGACGCGTTGAGTTCGCTTATGATGTTAGCAACGGTTCCAGCTGTGAAGCCTGTTTCTGCGGCGATTGTTTTATTGCTCGCAATACAGCCATAATCGCCGAGTGCGTGCGTTTCTATGGCTCCGTAAACTAGCACGTGGCTGTGTTTGGTTATTTTTCCGTTGACTAGTTCTCGATTTAGTAGACTGGCGTAAAATGGTATGTTTTTCAGCATTGTTATTCACTCCTTCGTTGCTTAATGCTTCTATTTGCTCTTCATTCCGCTTTATTTCGCGTTTTGGCGTTCAAGCCCGTAACTTTATCGTCTTTAATTTTTACGGCGCTCCTGGCGCGTCTGACGCGTTTTCTGCTAAGATTTCCGCGGTGCGCTTTTTCACAAACGCTTCGCGAGCGTCTGCGTCTTTTAGCGCGTCTGGATTTTTGAGATTTTCGCGTATGTATTCGCGAGCGGCTGTGCCTCGAGCCTCTTCTTCGGTTGTCGGCTTTGCTTTCGCGTCGATTTGTTTGTTCTTGTCTATCGCTTGAAGTCGCGAGCAGGCGCACTGTTCGTTCGCTCTGTGGAAGTTCTCGTGTAAGCAGATGAAGCCGCGGTTCTTAATTCTGGCGCTATCTCTGTATCTGTCGTATGGCAGTATCCCGTCGATTGAGTGCGTCGCGAGGACTGACCCTTGGAGGGCAATATTCTTATAACCCTCTGAGATTTTTACAGCCACCTCTCTAGCTTCGTCTTTGGTTAATAAAAAGTCCCCCGTCTTTGATACTAAGACGAGTGTTTCTTTGGCGTTTCTTCGCTCCATTCGTTCCCCTTTGCTGGTTAATTTTTATGTACTCTTACTATATGACAAGCGCGGATTTTCTGCCAGTGGTTGTGTAATTTTTGCAACAGAAAAGAGGGCTATTTTGCCCTCTTTCTTGTTCGCCTTTTGTTCTATTTTTCGGCGGGTTTCTCTTCTTTTTTAGCCTTCGGTTTCGGCTCTTTTACGACGATTTCGTACTTGTCGCCGTATAGCTCGATAATGAGCTTACCTTCTGCGTTCGGTTCGACTTCGATTTGGTACATACTGCTTCCTTTCTCTAAGCGCTTGCGGTCGTCCGCCCTCTGCGCTGAGTATAAGTACATTATACACTACGTATTCGCCGCGCTTTCCGCCTCTTAAAACGTCGGGGCAGATTTCATTTATGCGCTCCTGCGTGCGCCTGTTCACGATAAAGACGCGACCGCTGTCGTTTATTACTGAATAATCGCGGTGGAGCTTGTTCTTGAATAGCCAGACGTTCGTCCTGTGGAGCAATCGCGTATAGAGATAGTCGTACTCTCTGATACCTTTGCTGTTCTTGATTGTCGCGTTTAGTTGTCGCTGGATTTCCGCACCCGTCATTCTTCTAAGCCTTTCGTATGTTGTTTGTATTCAAAGCCGCCCAGACTTGCCCTCGGGCTGATAGCACGGCTCGGTCGCCTATCAATTCGGTAATTACGTAGTTGTTGTCGTATTGCGTGAGTGGCGTTCCGTTATAGTCTACGGCTACTTTCGGCTGGACAATATCGCCCACATTGAAGCGCGGCGCTTCTGGCTCTGGTGCTGGCGTTGCTGGGGCGAGCTTCGCGTTCACGCGGTTCTGGATGTCGTCAGGGTTATAACCCGCTCCTGCTAATCTTGCGCGTCGGTCGTCGCCGTTGCCCCAGTCGCCGCGGATAACCTGCGCGGCTACCTCGTCGGGCGATAGTTGCGGTTGCGGTTGCGGTGCTGGTGCTGGTGCGATGTGCCAGCGCTTCAGCCTCATTGCACCGAGGAAGCTTCCTAGGTTCATATTGATTTCAGTAAATGGAGCGCCGTTGCCGTTGCCTGTTTGGTTCTGCCCCAAAAGCCTCACGTAGCCGCCGAGATTTCCTGACACTGCCATTCCGACGTGTCCCCACTGGGTTCCGCCGAAGAAGAGCCAGTCACCTGGTTGGATTGCGTTTCTGTCGGTGATGAGTTCAAACTCGCTCCCTGCGTTGTAACCACGAGCTGCTTCCCAGGCTCCGCGTGCCGCGCCTGTTCCGCCTGTGGATAAAGTCCTGCCGACTGCGTTCAGCCAGAATAGCGCGCCTCCGTCCCAGCATTGCGCGCCGTATGCGCCGTCAACGTCAAACGCTTGATTTATAACCGCGTTGCGAAAACTCTGCCAGCTGTCTGTCGGTACGCTCGCGCCGCGTCCGCTGTCCAGGAGCGCTTTCGCGCCTGATTTCTCTACCGCCTTTTCTATGTCTGCGTCTTTGGCTTTCTTGCCGTTTGGCAGGTCTGCAACGTCAACCACCAGCGGTGCTTCTGCGTCCTCTTTTTCGAGGGCGCTGGTTGTGATTTTGTCGAGGTTTTTCTGGCTCACGCCGTATATTTCGGCTAATTTCTGGACATTTTTCAATACCATACCTGCAATTCCTGCCGCCAATACGCCGAAGATAATCTGCGAGCTGATTTGGTTCGCGCTCTGCAATTCAATACCCCAGTTCGGCGCGAAAATAAGGAGCGCCTTCGCTACTAGGATAATCACTATCGTGCTTGCGCCCAGGAGCGCGTATTTCGCTAGCCCGTTTAGCCACAGCTTCTTGTCGAAGCCTTCGCTGATTTTCCAAACGTTAATATTCGACCAAGCCGACAGGATTGTGTACGAGATTGTTGCTAATCCATACAAAGCAAACGCTTGCAAAGATTGCACTAGTAGCTCTGTCATTTCTGTCATTTTTCGCCCTCCTTATAAATGAGCCTTAGTATTATTACCGTAATTATATCATCTAATATATCAACGATAGAGTAAAGCAGACCGTCGTAGCCTTTCGGCTCGGGTGCTATTTCGATATGTGTGTAGGCTCCGATAATCCACTGTATCAGTAAAATTGTGTTACTCGTCAATAATGATATCGATAAAATGAGCAGTAGTACTTTCAAGTGTCGCACTTCTTTCGGTGCTTTCAATCTGTAAAGTTCTATCTGGCGCAATATAATAGCGACAAGTGCTGTCGCTATCAATATACGCGCAATCGCGGTTATAGTTATAAACATTTTTCTATGGTTTCTTCGGCTGTTTTTTCGGCGCGCTGACCGCCTTTTTTAGCGTGATGTGAAAATGGTTTTCACGTATTCGCTGCTCTAGTTTCTGGCTGTTCTTCGCCAGGTTTACGTAAGCTTGCTGTGTATTTTGTCGCGCTTTTCGCGCCTCTTCGCGGGCGGCTTCGATGTCCACGCTATAAAGTTCCGCTCGTATGACTGCGGCTGTGTCCATTTTAATTACCCCCTCGGTTAATCTTCTCAGTTAATAGGTCGATTGAGTGCGACATCTGAGTAATTGCCTTTGACTTTTCGGCTTCGTTTGCGGCGTCCTGCTTGTAAAACTCTATCATCTCGTGTCCGTTCGCGCCTGCGATTTCGACGAGCTTTTGATTCAGCTCTTCGTTCTTCTTCCAGAGCTTAAATACTGCGGTAGATAAAGCTATAACGGCTATACCGAGTACGCCTTGCGTTGCCAGATATGTCGTTACGCTTGCTTCCATAGTTTTATTTTAGCACCCTTAAATGTCCTCGGACAAGTCGCCTTCCCATTCGACTAGCTGGATTTTATAAAAGCCTTCCTCCGACGCCATAGTTCCCGCAAAAATTGAGATGTTCTGCCCCTTCTTGATGAAAATGCGCTTACTTGCCATTACTGGAAGTGAGCCTGCGTGTTGAGAAACGATTGCTATCGCGTTATAGAAGGCGTTGTTTACGTTGTACTCGCCTTGCGGCAGGTCTAGCGCTATTACCGCCATTCGGTCGCCGCCTAGTCGGGTGTGATTGTTTATCGTTATCTGCGCTACGGCTATTTCGTAGTAGCCTGAGCGTGGCGCCGTCATATGCGCGCCCACGGTCTGCGCTCGTCCCCAGTTTACAGTGCCGTAGACAAAGTGTGCGCTCGGCAGTTGTTGGTTCTGTGTTACGTCTACGTATTTTCGCGTGTACCCGCTCGGCAATTCGCTCGCAACTTCTGCTTCTATCTCTGCCAATCCTAATGCTCTGAAAGAGCGCACTCGCGTCGGCGTTTCGAGCGGCTTCTCGTTCATATAGATTTTACCCTTGACGTCTAGCGCTCTGCCTTCGGCTGGCATTTTGCCAATACCGACATTGCGGTTACTGCTCGATATCATCATAATAGGCACGCCTCTGTCTAGGCTTATCTGAGTTTTTGAGGTGCTTAATTTGTCGCGCACTTCAATTTCTATAATAAACTTCGAGGAGTTCGCCATTGATAAAAAGGCGGGCGTCATTGTGAAAGCGCCCTCGCCCTGCGTGAAGTCGCGCTTTATCCAAGCGTTCCAGCCGCCGTCGTCCTGCTTCCAGCGATAGCGCAGGCTTCCTGGCTCTATTCGGTTTTTGTCGGCTCCGTCGACGGTTATGCGCGCAAAGGTTCCGCTGACGCTGAGCTTCGTTTCGTTTTCAAAGTTATTTTTTCGCTCGGCGGTGGCTGTGATTTTCGGCGTGTCGTATTCGATAAAGTTCAAGTCCTTGAAGGCTTCCGTGGTTAAGTCGCGGCTGTCTGTCGCCTGAATAACCAAGCGCTGGCTTCCTTTCTGGCTAATTGTCCCGAGTTCGGCTTCGTATGGCTTACCGTTTAGCTTCTCGTCGTGCGTGATTGTCGCGGTCTTGTCGACGAGCTTTATTGTGTAGTTCTTCGGCGTCGCTTTTAGGCGCGTCTTCATCTTGTTCGCGTCGGCGATTGTTGCGACTACGGTCGATATTCCTTGAATAAAGACGCGGTCGTTGCCAGTTACCGCTTTGCTGGTGGCGTTCGTGTCGCGTGCGTCAATCTTTGAAAAGAGAGGGGCGGCTTCCTTGTCGTTTACGGCAATTGTTACGTTCTGAAAGCCTGAGCCAATCATTGAGCCGCCGTTAAATGTCCAGGTGTCCACGCCTAGGCTCGTTTGGCGCGTGTTCTTCATTCGCTCGTAAATTGTGTCTATTTCCTGCTGGCTCGGTGTCCAGACGTACTGTTCACCTACGAAGCCGTCCTGGCGCTTGATTTCTGCGCCGTCAGGTATCTGAATACTGACATTGTGATGAAAGCTCCAGTGCTTCTTGTTCATATTGACGGCGATTGGTTCGCCTACGGTATACAAGCCCTTTGTAAACGTTGGCGAGCTTGCTCGCGGTATTGCTGGCAATTCCCAGCCGCCGCTGGTTTCAAGCGCTCCGCTTCCATACAGCGAGCCTGACATTCCAGCACTAAAGGCTTTGCCACCGTCGCTGTTGTGGTAGATGTCCATTATTCCGCCGCCGAGTTGGTGGTCGCCGTTGCCGCTGATGTTTGACCAGACGCCGCTCGTGATATTGCCGCTTCCGTTCACGGTCGTGATATTCAAGCGCACCGCGTTACTGTACCAGCGGGCGTTGTTCGTGATGTTTATACCGACCTGCCAGTGAATGACCGAGCGGTTCGTGCCGACGTCCTGCCCGCCTAATTGCCATTGAAAATAGAAGCAAGTGCCGTTATACCTGCCAGTTTCAATTCGTCCAGATGTTGCCACGGTTTAGTCCTCCTCTCCGCTGTCGATAAACGCGACGCCTTTAATGCTTCCTGTTTTAATTGCGATTTGTTTTATGGGATTCAGCACTATTTCGTCTTTCGCTGAAAACTTCGTCACGATTGTGCGCTCGCCGTTCACTGTGAAAACGCGCTGTTGGCTTCCGCCCGACTCGGCGTATCCTGAAAACTCGAGTGGTGTCATTGCTGTATAGGCGCCGTCGTAAATGTCCGACTTTACTATCAAGCCGTACTCGTTCATTGTTACAGAGGTACTCATTGCCTCGCCGCTCGCCTGCTCCCAGTTCGCCGAGCTTCTGCCGTGCGCAAGCATTATGTCCGTAAAGGTTGCCTCTGCGTCGCCGTTCGCCCAGATTTCAACTATGACCTCGTCGCTTGCGGTTGTATAAAATGGCTCACACTCCAGGCGCTTATAAAAGGCGCTCTCGCCTTCGCCAATCTGTGTATAGCAGAGGTTCTCGGTTGGCACTGTCGCGGTGCGTACGAGAATACCTGCAATTCCTAGCGCGCTCTTCTTAATCAAACAGCTTAATGTGTAGTAGCTCCGCGTTTCTTCTGTGTCCGTGGTCTTCGAGCGTCGGATTTTTACGGTCTGGCTTACTCTTCGACCTCTTAAGAAGAGATTGTTGCCTGAGATACCGCCGTTGGCTTTTGCCTCCGCGCTCGGTGCTACGTCAATAATCGAGGGCGAGCTTAGCGTATATTCCTCCCACGGCTTGTATAGGTTCGGCTCTGCGGCTGTGTCGTCTGGCTTCTCTTTCGCTTTATAAAAGAAGGCTGAGTTCCTCAGTAGGTTGTTGCCTCCTGCGCGCTGTATCTTGTTCGTAATTTCGCGCACTTTCTGCGTGATTTCTGTGTGATTGTCGTTTACTGTGTTGCCGAGCATCTGGACGTCGCTCACCACTCCGCGGATAACCTGCTCCTGCTTATCTACGTATAGTTCGGTGTTCTTTATACGCTTGTCGATGTTGCTCGTGCGGTTGTAGTTTATCTTTGTGCGTGCTGGGTCTTTGCACCAGAGGTCCTCTTTAATTCCGCCGTCGAGGGTCAATTTGCGCCCCATAACCACGGAGCGCTTGCCGTTAATCTCTACGATGTCGCCGACCAGTGCGCCTATCACGCCGCTGGTTTCGGCTTCAAACGGGTAGTAGGTTAATCCTTTGAAAAATGGAAAGAGTTTAGCCTTCACTGCTTCGCGGCGCTTGTCTATGATTTGGTTGTTGGTGATTGTCGCCTCAATAATTGGGTTCGCGCCTGGCTCGGTTTCGGCTACGTTGTCGTTCTGCGGGCTTCTCGCCAGGACTAGGCTGTTCACGGCTCCGTATTTTTCTAGCTCGGTTAATTTAATCAGCGCGCCGTCGGGGATTTTGACGTGATGTTTGTCGGTTTCGCCTTCGAGGTCGTTTGCGCACCAAAACTCCAAGTCGCCGTGGCTGTTAAAGCGCGCTATACTTCCCGTGAGCGCCGCCAGCTCCTCGATAATTTCGCGGTATTGTATACCGTGAATATTTTTATAAAGGTCTTGCTCTATGTCGATATCGATGTTCGCCTGGTTTGTTGTCGGCGAGATATTCAAAACTTCGCAGATTTGCTGGAGGAGTCCGTTTGCGGTCGTTGGGTATGTGAATAGCTCGGGCTTGTATTCCGCGGTTAATGCGTGCGTCTGGTTAAATGCGGTTACTTTGACCTCGTCCTTGTCTTTGATTTTCTCGGAGGATACCACGTAAAATGTGCCGAGGTTTAGGGGTGGGGGTAGTTGTCCTGCCTCGTCCCGCTTTCCTGCGCTCACCTGAAGAATAAACTTGCGACCGAGTAGTTCTTTGCCTTCGAGGTGCGTTAGCGTCAGCTTCTGCATTTCGAGGCGACCAATTCCTGGCACTTCGCTTTCAAGCGTCGCGCTTATGATGAGGTCGCGGTCTGTCATTGTGATTTCTTCGTGTTCGTCTACTGTTTGAAGAAACAGCTCCATTTCGCGAGCTGGGATGTCCAAGCCGTTTATAAACTCCTGCCTATCTCGCAAGTCGTCTAAGTGTCGGTCATACATTCTACCTCTGCGCCTCCTGTGCTATCAGGTTCACCTTAAAGTCGGTTACTAGTCCGCGTCTGCGGTCAAGCACTCCTAGCTTTAGGTCGTTCGCGTAAAATGTCTGTGATTTGTAGGAGTTGGTGTGAATATCGAAGTAGCGCACATTGAAAAAGGGGCGGTTCAATATTCCCGCGATTTGCGCAGCTCTGGCGTATTCCATAGGCACAAACTCCAGCTCTAGTTTCGGAAAGATACCTATCAGCGTGCTTCTCATACTGCCTCTCATATTGCGCCCTGCGTCTTTCCAGAGCTTACTCGCCTGCACGTCGTATTTCTTTAATTCTCGTATCTCGACGCCTTCGATTGTTACAAGTGCTTCTGCCATAATGTTATACCAATATCACCCCTTGATTGTTTAAGTAGCTCTGGTCGTTAATTCCGTCGATGACGCGACGCACCAGTTCGTCTTCGCCAATTTTTACTATTATAGTCTGAGCCTGGCTTCCTGCGCCACCCCTCTCGGCTAGCTGGTTCGCGATTTTATCGAGCCAGCCTGTGTTGTTCTCTAATGGCACGACCGCTTCGCGTCCTGCTTCTCCGACCACTGCCAGGGTTGCGCGGTCAACCACGCCTCCGCGTGCGAGCTTCGGGATTTTCGGTATGTTCATATTCTTACCGCCGACACCTGGTACCCAGTCTGGGATTTTGATTTGGTTCAAGCCGTTAATAAAGCCGTTAATGATGTCAATCAACGCGTTAATTGGTGCCTTTGCGATTGCTCCAAGCGCTCCGAGCGCTCCGCCGACAATTCCTTTCAGTCCTTCGAAGGCTTTCTTCCAGTTGCCTGTGAATACTCCCGCGATGAAGTCAACCAGTCCGCCGAGTACCGTAAACACGCCGCGTACGAAGCCTCCGATTGTGCTTAGCGCGGTGTTTATTATTCCGCCGATTGTCGTGCCTAGGGCGACCCAGACAGGCTTAAATGTGCTAATAATCCAGTTCACAATAGGCGTTATAAACTTGTTGTAGATTTCGAGCGCTCCTGCTACCAATTTGCCGATAAAGTCGGTTACGGCTTTCAGCGCGGGTTGTAGCTGGTCTTTCCAGACCTTTTGGAACTCGTCCAAAAATGGCTTAATAATTGGCTCCAAGACGTCGCTGTAGAGCCTCTTAAATGTCCCCGTGATGTTGCCTAAGAATTCGCCTATTCCCTTTGATATGTCTTTGCCGTATGTGTCCCAAGTGCTTTTCAGGGTGCCTGTGAAGTCTGTCCAGATTGTGCCTACTATTGTGCTTATCTGCGTGAAGACGCTCTTCATATTTTCCATAAGCCCCGTCAGGTTGTCGACGATTTGCGGCGTGGCGTCAGCTAGCCCCTGCAGTAGGTCTGCGGGGATTGTACCCGCCAGGTAGCCGATGTCTGAGAAGCCTTGCCTTAATGGCTCCACCAACGGTTCGAAGAAGGAGTTCGCCAGCTCGTACAGCTTCGCGGTTATGTCCATTGCGCCCAAAAATGTGGTAGTGAAGTTATTCGCGATTTCTTCGGCTCGCGGTACTATCACGCCCTCCAGCCCCTCGAAGAAGCCTACAAACGGCGCCGCCAAGAGGTTTATCTCCGTCGCGATTGTTGTCCCCATTGATGTGAGCAGATTTGCAAAGTGTTCGTCAATTTCTCCAGCGCGCTGTCCGATAACCTTCGACCAAGCGCTTGTCTGAGCCACTACTATGTTGCTAATGCTCGAGAATACCCGCTTGCCGTTGTTCGCCAAGGCGTCGAAGATTTTACCTACGCCGTTCGCGAAAGCCTGCCACGACTTCGTGTTTTGAATAACCTCGAAAGCTTTCAGGAAGCTGTCCTTGATTTTCTGCGCGATTTCGTCGGCTTTGCTTGCGCCTTTGTCCATATTGCCAAGGTCAAAGTCTAAGCCGCTCATATCCATACCGCCGCCACCTGCGTCGCCGCCGCCTCCGCCGCCACCGCCTGAGTTGTCTTCTGGCTCTTTCAGGACGTTCATCTCATCAAACGCCGCTAAGCCTGCCAGCTCTTTCTTGAGCTTCTTTGCTTGCCCTGCGGCTCCGCCTAACTGCTTGCCTGCTCCTGCCGCTCCTGCGCCTACGCCACCTACTGATTTGCCGACGCTGTCGACTGCCTTCTTCATTCCTTCGGCTTTCTTGCCTCCGCCGCCGAAGAGCGAGCCTATCCAGCTCACCGCCATAACCATAACCTTCACAAAGCCCACGACGTAAGGGATTGCGGCGTTAATCGCGTTTGTTATTATCTGGAAGAAGCCCGCGATGTTCGACTGACCGATTGCGTTCATAATGTCCGCCAAGCCTCGGGTGAAGGCTGTCTTCATATTCGTTATAGCTGTTTCAATTCCGCCCGCGGCTCCTAGGGCTTGCTCTGAGAAAGGCTTTATTCCGTCAGCGCCTTTTTGGTTCAGCTCTATCATAGCCTTCATAAAGTCGTTCATACTGACGGTTCCGCTTCGCAAGGCTTCGCCGAGCTGGTTTGAGCTTGCGTAGCCCATATACTGCGCCACCTGCTTCAACTGAGCAGGCATTGCGGTCATCATATTGCGCCATTCCATCATATCAGGCTTGCCCTTTGCGTAAGCCTGGCTTAATTGCTCGATTGCGCTCGCTTGCACTTGTGCTGGTGCGCCTCCTGCAATTATGGCGTTGTTCATTGCGAGGAACATTTCGGTGCTGGCTTTGACGTTGCCGTTCGCGGCTGTCAAGCGTTGCACGGCGCTTGCGGCTGTGTCGAGCGTCGTCGGCAGTCCTACGAGCTTCTGGCTCATATAGTCGATAGATTTTTGGGCGTCTTCGGCTGATATTCCAAGGTTGCCCATAACCCGCGGAAAGTTGTTTAGCGTATCAACGCGTGATACGGCGTCGCCTAGGGTCGATGTGATAGCGCCTATGGCTTTCGATATACCAGCGGCTACTAATCCACCCATTGCGACGGCTCCTGCGCCCATTCCGCGGAAAGAACCCGAAACGGTCGACGAGGCTTTTGTCGCGTTCGAAGCGATTGCGTCAATATCTGCGCGGGCGCGACCGATTTCTTTTCTCATCTTGTCGGCATTCGCGGTTATAAGCAGCTTTAGCTCGTCGACTGTCATTTTAGGTTACCTCCTAGTTTTATTGTGTTGCGGATTGCCTGCTCCTCCATTTCTTCAGGAGTCATTGCGCGCCGCTTTTTTTGCGATAGGAAAGGCTCTTTCGGGTAGTGCTTTCCGTTGTTCACAGCTGAGCCGACGTAAGCGCCGAGGAGGTAGTTCAGCTGGTCTGTTCGCTTTTCGTTCTCTTTTCTCCTGGTATGATACGCCGTTAGGTGCTTTTGAAACTGCTTTGGCGTTAATTCCCAGTAGTAATTCAGGTCTAAGCCTATTTCTAGCGCTGTGATTTCGTGGTGGCGCCATTGCGCGCCGTATGTCGATAAACCCAGCGCCTGCGAAACTCTGCGTTCTAGTTTATGTCCGCCAGAGCCTCGTTCACTTCGGCTTTGTTGCGCCTCATCGCTTCGACGTTCGTGTTCTGCGGTAAAAAACCCGCCTCCACGAGCGCCTCTGTTACGTCTAGCATAATATCGTACTTGTCGCGTCCTGCTTCAAACTGCGCGTCCAGCGTGTCCAGGGCTACTTTTGAGCTAACACCGTATCGCTGGGCGTTCTCGTCCCAGAGTGCGTGTTCTAATATCTTTGATAAAGCGCGCACGCTTCCGTCTGCGGCGATGTGTTCGATAGAAACATTGCCGACGGCTCTTTCGATACTGTCGACTATTCGTGCGTTAAACTTTAGATTTAGCTTCTCGGCTTCTGCCATTATTTCGTACCTCGTTTATGTTGCTGTGGTCGGGTGGATATAGCGCCACCCGTTCGCTTTTTGTTCTCCTTAAAGAGTGTCTGGCTCTGTTGGAGTGAAGGTTGGCTTGCCGCTCACGCGGATTGTTGCGGAGAAAGTAGCCAGTCCGTCTACGGTCTTTTCGCCGTCCTTGAAGGACTTAATAAAGCCCTTGAATTGCCACTTTGCGCCTGACGGATATGTTACAATCCAGTCTTGCAGTGTTTGGTTCTCGGCTAGCGCTAGCAATTTAGCTATAGTGCCTTTTTCGTCTGCTTTTACGATATTGCCAGCGATTGCGACCTCACCTGCGTCCTTGGTGGTTGCGATAAACTCCTTGTAGCCGCCCTCTGTGTCCAGAGTTGTTGTGTCTTGTTCATCACTCTCTACGCCGATTTCGCCGATTGAGGTTAATTTACCAATAACTAGGTTTGCGGTTTCGTCTTTCGCCTTGACTTTTTCGAGTCGAGTTCCCATTGTTCGTGTACCTGCCATAGTGGTACTCCTTTCTTGCTTTACGCTTTTATTTTAGCATATTACGCCGTGGAAGCGTGATGTGATATGTACGAGGTCGTCCTGCGCTGTAGGCATATCGCTCGCGCTGTCCATTGCCCAGCCTTCGGCGCACAATATGTCGCTCGTGCGCTGAAGAAGCTGTTCGGCTTGAGTGGCGTCCCTCGTCCAGATGTCGATTTTATAGACCGTCATTGAGCCGATATATTCACTGTCGAGTGTGTATTTCGTTTGATTGCCTGCTAATGAGAAGGTAATTGCTGGCAGTTTCGTTAATTGAGCCGTTGCTCCTTGTATGACGTCCGCTTCTGGGTCTACCGAGCAGAGCATATCATAAATGTATTTCCGCGATACTGACACTTTGCTTCTCCTTAGTTCTTAATCTCTGACCTCATTATCGAGGCGTAACGCTTACGCACTTGTTCGAGTGCTGGCTTCATATACGGCTGAGCTACCTGTCCTGCGGTGTCGCCGTATGCGATTGAGCCGTTCAGTGGCTGGCTCTGTGCTGTTGCCGCTCCGCGCTGACCCGTTCCGTATTCTACAAACGCCGCGTATTCTTTGTCTGTGTATACTTCCGCCGTGATTTCGCCGCCGCTCGCGGTCGCTGGCTTCATTGTGATACTGTTAGCGAGCGCTCCTGTGTCGACTGGTGCGAGTGCGCGTGCTTGACCTTCAACTTCCAGCGCGGCTCTGTTCACTGCCTGTGCCACGCCCTTCGCTTTCTCTAATTTGCTGTAGCGAGCCTGGATTTGACCCAGGTTCTGAAAAGATATAGACGCGCTCATAGCTTTACGCTCGTTGCGGCTATCAATACGTGGCTGTCCCGCGGCTTTATCGATTGTACGACATAAACTTTTCCCGCGTATTTTAGCCTATCGCCTATCTCTGCGGGCGATAAAGGAGCTATTGTGATAGTCAGCTCCGTGTCCTCGTCTAAGCCGTAGTTCTCAATAAGCCGACGGCTCACCGATGTCTGAATATTGCCGACGATTTTCCCGACCGTTACGTACGTCGTGCGGTTGCTTCCGTCGAAAGCCTTCGCGGTCTGTCGTTTCAATAGCTCGGCTTCCTTGTCGTAAAATGTCCGCGCCATTGCCGCTTCCATATTATCTAGCCCCCGCAACGTTCGCCCTCCTGTACGGTGCCAGTAGCTCTGCAAAGCCACCTAACAGCTCGCTGTCGGTTGCGCTTGCGTAGTAGTTCTTCACACCGTCTTTGTATGAGATTGACTGACCGTTGTCGCTGATACTCTGGACTGCTTGCTCAATATTGCCGTTCGCTTTTTGTTCGCTTGCTTGTGTCAAGCTGGCTACGACAATTCGCGCTACAATCCTTTCGAGTCGCGGCTCGATTTCGTCGGCGTTCAGGTATAATTTGACGCGGTCTGCGATTTCTTCAATAACGAAGTCCTCGAGCGCTTCGTCGCGTTGTTGTTCATTCGAGCGTAAGCTTTGTATGTGTAGCTTTATTCGCTCTTTCTGCTCCTGTTTCACGTTCCTCCTTATACCTGAATAAGGCGCCGTGTAGCGCCTCGTTCTTAGTCTTCTTTTGGCGCTTCTGCCTTAGCCTTTTTTGGCTCTGGTGCCGCCTCTTCGGTTACTTCGACGTAGTGTTCTGAGTTAATCATCATCTCGATGACTGCCTCGTTGGTTACTCGCTCGAGTGTGCCTGTTGTTACGTTTTCGAAAGTTCTCACTTTGTTCTCCTTGGTGGCTTTGGCGGGGCTTCCCCCGCCTCTGCCTTTGATTTATTACGCTACTGTTGCGAACTTAATCAAGTCAGGTGTTACTGCCTTGGTGCCGTAGTTATAGAACATTTCTGCGGCGTAGTCGTTTGACAAAGGTAGCTTCTCTGCGTCGTATTGTGCGACAATCAGTGGCTGTGCAATTGCGCCGTCTACGAAAGCGATTGCGTCCTTAGTCTGGCGTACGTTGCTTACTACTTCAACGCCGTGGAAGGCTTGGATTTCTTCAGCGTCTGTGGTGATACCGATTTTTACAGTGTCCAAGTAGTTTCGTAGTTTACCATAAGCTTTTGGTGTCAAAGACAATTTAATCATCTCGCGGTCAACGCCGTCGACGTAATCGTTCTTTGTCGTTTCGATTGCTTGGATAAGAGCCTCTACCTTGTCCTGAATTGTTGGCTCTGCGGTTACGACTACTTCCGAGCCTTCTGTTTCGGCTACGCTGAAGAACTTAGCGTCAGTTTCTGAGATGACAGTCTGTGCGTGGTTCTTCTTTCGGTTGTCGATAATGCCAGGGATACCACGTAGTTTGATGTCCTTCTGTGCGATTTCTTCGACAATTTCGCGGTCTGTGTCGATTTGGACGAAGACCTTGCCCTTGTTGTTCAAAGCGTCGCCTTTAGCTGCTCCGCGTGCTGTGCCGTAGTCTTTGCCCTTTGAGTTAATGAAGCGGTTGGCTTCTACGCTTCCTGTTGTTGGGTCGCCTGACAAGTCCTTGTTCTTAAAACGTGCGGCTAGTGAGCCCTTCTGGATTGACTCGATAACGTAGCCGTAGCTCACAGCCAATTTATCTTTGTCTGTGTTGCTCAAAATGCTTTTAGCGTCCTGTGCCATTTTTATAATCTCCTAATTGTTTAGATGACGGTTACTTCACCGTATTTTTGAGCGCTCGAGGCGCTTTCCTGTGGAGCTTTCGGGGTGCTTCCTTTCAGTCGCTCTGCTACTGCGGCTTCGACAGCTTTTCCAAACTGCTTTTTCAAAGTCGCGATATTCTGCTCCTGCTTTTCAACGTCTGCGTCTACTACTAACTCTGCTAGCTCGTGGGATATACCTTTTTCAATAAGCACGTTCTTCGCGTTAAAGAGGTTTTCTCTCAGCGTGATTTGTCGCTCTTTCTCGGCTAGCTCGCGTTCCGATTGCGCACGTCGCTCGGCTTCGCGCTCCTCTTCGCTAAGCTTTGCTTGGCGGTCGTACTCGGCTATGCGTCGGTCGAGTTCCTTGTCGTACTTCTTTCGCTCTCGGGCTAAGCGACTCTCTACCGTTCTGTCTACGTCTTCTTGTGTAAACAGGTGGTTGTCTGTCTGCTTCTCCTCCTGCGTGGCGTTGTCTACTGCTTGCGCTTCGTTGTTTTCGGCGTTGTCGTTTTTCACCTTAATCTCCTTTTACCGTTTTTAGCTCGTCAGCTTTTCTTAAAGGTTGCCGTTTCAGTTCCGTCGAACAAGCTCGGCTTTAGTCCTGCTTGCTTAAATTGTAACATATTTTAGAATAAACTCTCATATGCTTTTACTTCTGCGTCGATTTTCAGGAAGGGCGCGTTTATTTCCTCGTCGTCGCTGAATTGCTCGAAGTAAATATTCCTCAGGCGTCCTGTGTTCTTATCGACCACCAGGTAGTGTGGGCGTTTTAGCTTTGTTTCCTCGTCTTTCGGCGCGTAAACTATGTAGCCCTTCATCTCGCCCACGTTTTCGTAGCCCTTGGCTACCAGTAGCTCGGCTCTGCTTGCTGTTATGCTCATCTTTTCGCTCCTTTCTTCGGTTCACTTGTTGGTTTCTCTGATTTCTTCACGATATACGGCAGCATTTCCGTGTCTATTTTTGCGTCGTCTATGCGGATAAAGCCCCACCGCGTCTTTTTATCTTTATACGGCGGCACGCCGAAGGTTTGACCGATTTGTGGGTCGATAAACCTCAGACCGTCTGGATTGCCCGCCGTGGATTTCACGCGCTCGGCGACTAGTGTGTGTCCTGAATAGCCTCTCCTGTTCTTGAAGAATACCTGAAGTCTTGCGCCGATTGGCAACGTCTTCGTGCGACTTACCATATCTGCATAACCGTAGCTAATTATTCTATCTTTCGTTTGCTCGTACCCTGCAAAGTCGACTTCCTTCTTCCACAGCCACTCCATTTCGCGTATGGTTCCACTAAACTCGCGCCTTAATTTCGGGGTGTTTGGCAAAGCTTCCACGTCATAACCGCGGCGTCTTAATTCGTATGCGGGTACACACCGCTGGCAGTTATTCTTGTAGCCTCCGCCCTCGTCGTAGCGTGGGTTTGCCTGTATGGCTTCCTCTGGCTCCATTGGCTCGCCCTGCGTGCCTATAACGTCATTCATTGCGTAGGCGATTGGTGGCGCTGTTGGTTTCGCGCTCAGCGTTTCCTCGCCTCGTCCGCTCTGCCAATCGTCAAAGCTTCTATACTTCTGCACTTCGCTCGGTGCTGTGTCCAGGTCTTCGCGGTCTTCCAAGCGTGAGCGTCTTAGGCTTGGCTCTGCGTCGTCGCCTAGGTAAGCCCTAATCTTTGAGCGGCAGTTGGGGTGCATTGGCGGGCAGTTCACGCCTACCTCGCGCTCTGATAGCTTGAAGCGCTTGTCGTCCAGTGAGCCACATATTTCGCTGGTGCGTGTGTCCAGCGTTGCCATAAAGACATACTCGGTTATTCCCAGCTCCTCGTATAGCCTGGCTTCGGCTTCGTTCTCGAAGTAGGTGGTTTCTGTGCGTATGAGCCTCATTGCCTCGTATGCGCCCACGTCGAAGCGTTGGCGCACTTCTCGGGCGAGGTATTGCGGCGATTTGCCAGCCAGAAGTCCTGCGGCGGTGCGTTGGCTCAAGTCCTGCGCTAGTCTGTTTGTGTTGTTCCAGATGTTCTGGCTGTAGTTGGCGCCGTTCCATTGCTCGCCTAACATTCGGTTTAATCGCCTTGCGTTTATCTGCGTAAACTGTGCGCGGCGTCCTGTCGTTTGCTCGATGTCGTAGGCGGTTCTGAGGTAGCTCCGCTTGATTGTTTCGGCGTGAGCTTTCGTGGATAGTTCTATTCGCGGCTTCGTGATTGTCATAGCCTCCGCGTAGATGTTGTGCTTAAACTCCTCGAGGCGTGTTATGCGCGCCTTGTAGTTCTCCTTGATATATTGGCGGCTGAGCTTGCCCTCTGCAGTTTTCCAGAAGCGGTCGGTTTCGCCTCGGCTGAGCAATTCCTTAAGCTGACCGACATCTATTCCTGTCTTGTCGCTGTATTTCTGATAGGTGCGCTCGATGTCGCGCTGGACAATCTTCGCCGCGTCTGAGTAGATTTTCGCAACGTTCACCGACTGGCGGTCGATGTGTCGGCTTATATCCGCGCCGCGTCTTTCGGTGCGCTGTTGCCAGTATTCCGCGGACTTCACGCGCCTACTCCTCGGCTACTTCTGGCTTTGGTTCTGCTGGCTTTGCTGGCTCGATTGGCTCGACTTCTTCGAGTTTGCTGATGTCGTCGGCGTTGCTTGCTTGCTCGTCTTCTTTCTCGGCTTTCAATCGCTCGATGACTTCGCTTGCGTCGCGGACGAAGGACAGCTGGCTTATTAGCGTTTCGTCGTCTACGTGGTCTGTCAGGTTGTTTATCATCTGGCTTACTTCCAGGTCATTGGCTGGCAGGCTTCGCGTAAACTTCGCGTCAACGTCGCGGGCGGTGATTGGCTCGGTGTTATTCTTGACCTTCAGGAAGCTTGCGTAGATTGCCATACGTTCCATAAGCCCGCGCTCAAAGTAGCGCTCCTTGGTCTTGATGTTCTGCTCCATTGCAAGGAGCTTATACTTCAAAGCTACACCCGAAGAATTGCCTGCAAAGTTCTCGTCGCTCATATTCGGAGTCTTGCTGATTTTATGGATATCTTTCTCAATCGATGTGCGAAGCGTTTCGGCGTCTGACTCGTTTAATTGCTTGACGATGTATTCAATTTTAGCGTCCTTCGGTATTGATGAGATGACGCGGTTGTCCCTCAAGTCCTGCACTTGCTGTTCGGTCAGGGATACACCATAAAGCGCGAGGATTGCGTCGACCAGTTGCGCCTTGTCGTTCACGCGGTCGCTCTGCAATATGTTGTAAACGTCAATCAATCCGATGACGCCCTCGAAGTCGCCCGTGCGCGCTGGGTTGTTCCGATATTCGACGACTGGCACGTCGCCCATTGCGTGCGCGTGCTTTGGATTTACCTCTGTTAATTTCTTAGGCTCAGCTTCGGTCGTGTATTCGGCTACGTATTCTTTGTCTGCGATGTAAACCGTATAGCTCTTAATGGTTCCGTTGTCGTCGGTCTGTGGTATGTAAATAATCGCGCCGATTTTCGACTGCTTGACCGTATTGTCGCGCACTAGCACGACGTTGCGCGGGTCATAATGCGCGCTGAAGATAGCACTGTTCTCGTCTGTGTAGATGTATTCGTAGGCGTAGCCGTAAATTGATACGTCGCGGGCTATTTCGCTGTCTAGGTCTGCGATGACCTGGCGGTCGTATTCGTCCATAATTGGCTCGATATTCACGCCCTCGCTTGTTTCATAATCGACGGGGCTTCCCAAAAAATAGCCGACATTCACGTCGGTGATGTAGCTGGCGTGGTTCACTACCACCTTGTTGTTCACGCCCGATTGCGTTTGACGACTGTTAATGTCGTGGTCGCCAAAGTAGTAATTCTCTAATTTGTCTAGGCGCGCTTTTAATTTCGTGTTGTAGGCTATCGCGGCTTTGACTACGTCGACGCTGTGCAGGTCTGTGTCTGGTGCTTGTGTAAATGGTTTGAAGGCTTTACTCATTTTTTGCGGTGTTTCCTTTCCTTAGAATAATCCGCGGCGACGGCTGATGTTGGCGCCGTTCGTCAGTATGTCTTTATTATACAGTACAGGTGGTGATTGCGCGGTGATATGCTCGTAAATGCTTGCGAGGACGTCTGGTGCGTCGTCGTGGACGTTCTTGCCTTTGCTCTGATACGACACGACATTGGTGTGGAAAGCTCGCCAGCGACTGCTCCAGGCTTCAGGCATATAGACGTGTTTCTGTACCCAGGCGCTTGATGAAAGAATACGCGCCTCCTTGTTCTTGCTCTGCGGCACTGCTTCGATGACGGTCTTGTTGCTTTGGTATTTCTCGCTGAGTCTGCGCTCGATGTTCTTACTGTAAAGCCGTCCGCCGTTGTTGCTTTCAAACGTCGCGTTCGTTACGTTGTTGCGATATAGACAATCCGCGACCTCGGTTTCGGTGGTGTCCATATTCTCATCTGTAAAGACTACGTCAAGCACGTACGCCTCGTTGTCGATAATCTTATAGACAATCATACAGAGATAGTCGCTTCCTGTGTCGGCGGTGTCGCAATAAGCCCAGACGCGTTCGTCGTCTGTCTGCGGCATAATTGCGTAGGTATTCAGGCTCTTATACAGCACGCCCTTGACGTCCATTGGCTCGCCGAGGTAGTTCGCGGCGGCTATGGCTGGAAGCATTTCCTGTGTCTTCAGGTCGTAGTCCTCCCGCGATAAAATGCTCGGACAGAGCATAGTTCCGTCTTCTTTGATTGCTTTCAGGTTCAGCTCCAGCACCTTATCCTCGCCGTATGAGGATTTAATCCTGCCCGCGATGTCGCCCGTTGCCCAGCGGGTCATAATGACGATTACGCGCCAGTCGCCCTCCATTCGCTGGAGCATTGTGCTTGTAAACCAGTCCCAGATTTGCTGTAGCGTTCGCTCGTTCAGCGCTTCTTCTGCGCTCTTAATCGTGTCATCAAGCACGAGCAGGTTCGCACCGAAGCCCGTGGCTGTTCCTTTCGGGCTGGTTGCTAGGTATGATTTGCCGTAGCTTCCCTTCAAAGCCCAGAGTGCTTTACTACTCTCGCCTGATTGGAGGGTTGTGTATGGAAAGATGTCGCTATATACAACTGTTTGGTCTTCTGCTTTCTGGCTGGCTATCGTGTTCCTCACGCTTTCGGCGAAGGTTGTTGAGAGTGTTTCGTTGTAGCTCCCTGTCATAACCTTGAGGAGGTGGTTCTTGCCAAAGACCCACTCTACCGCGGTCTGTCCTGTGAGGCTCTTTCCGTGGCGTGGTGGTGCGTCGAGTAGCAGAAACTGATAGCCGTGGTCTTCGGTTAAGAAGTACTGCAATATGTCGCACATTTGCTTCAGGTGCGGTCTGTCGCTTCGGTAAAATGACGGGCGCATTACCTTCGCATATGCATACAGATTATACGGCGCTAGCTTGACGAGCGCTTGCTTCTGTAGTTCTCGGCGTATTTCTCGCGCCTGTTCCTTGCTTATTCCCTCCACCCCAGCACCTCTGCTACTTTTCTCATTTCGTCAAACGATAACCAGCGGCTTTTTACCATATTGCAACGCTTGCAAGCCGCCGCCATATTTTCTATCACGTAGCCCTCGGCTGGCACTATTCGGTCTAATTGTCGAGGATAGTTTGTAGTTTCGCAATAAGCGCACGGTCTTTGTCGTACTTCTCTGGTCTGCTCTATGGTCAAGTCAAACGGCACACCCAGCTTCTTTGCTCGGTTCCGTATGCTTCCTATGCTCGCCTGCTCCGACTGCCTCCGTCGCTTTATAGCGTCGAGCGCGTCTGTCTTCGGCGTGCGCACTTTGACTCGTAGCCGCGTGCGTGAGTGGTATTCAATACCTAAGTGAGCAAGGCTCGAGTTCTCACGTATAAACGGCTTGACTGTTACTACTCGGTTCACTACTCCTCGGCTTCTTCCACGTCGTTAAATGCGATTTGTGCGAGTTCTTCGTTGGTCAGGTTCAGGCTCTCGATTGATGAGGTCGTTATGCTTGTGTTCACAAACTGTGGAGCCTTGCCCTCCGTGCGGTCGGTGATTTCCTGGGTGGTGTTCAAGCCGATTTTACCGCCCTTGCGTGCGTCTGTAATTCTTGCAAAGGCGATTTCCTGCGCGACGGTTCTCTCGTCCTCTGGTACCTTTGAGAGCCAGCGACGCGCCTGTGCGGTCGTCATTTTCATAAAGTATTTGTACCAGTAAGATATCATATTTTTATTAGTCCAGCCTCCCGCGCTTCGGTTCTGTGGATTTACTGCTAGTCCTGCTGGTACGCCCGTGCCTTTTATGAAGCGCCCGTGCTTGTCCCGCTTCAATTGTTGTGAGGTGTCAACTACGACGGTTTCCCTCTTAAGCTCCTCAAAACTCTTCTCATCTCCAGCCAGTTTATGCTCAATCATAACCGCGTCGCGTCGTCGTTTCGCGTTCTGTGCTTCTTTGCTCGTTGGCGTTGGTTTCCAGTCCTTAGTTGGAGCTGTCGGTTCTTTTACCTCTGTTTGCGTATTCTCTGTCATATCTGCATTATATCAAAAAGCCCCGAGATGTTGTTATTCTCGGAGCCTTCTGTATTTTTCAGGTGCCTGTTTGATTGTCGTTTATTTAGTGCTTGCTTTCTTGCTTGGTTTGCCGTCTGCTTCTGCGGTTTTCTTAGTGCGTGGTTTGCGTGTCTTTGGTGTGGCTTTCTTTTCTGCGGCTTTGGCTTTCTCTATTAGTTCCTCGCGTTCGTTTTCTTCGAGTCGTTTGCCTACAAAGATAGCCAGCTTAGCTCCTTCGACTAGCGCGCTTTCGTAGCTCATAATCTCTTTAATCGTTTGCACTTCGATAATCAAGCCGAAGATGAGGATTATGACGCTTAATATGTCAAAGCCTTTAATTATTGCCTGCGCTAGGACTGCGCTCAGGCTGATTGTTAAAGAGATAGCCAGGAAAAAGAAAGCCTCGGCTTTTCTCACTGCGCGGTCGACTATTTCGCTCGACTCGTCCCTCAATTCGTGTACGTGGATTTGTATAGACATTTCTTTTAGTTCTTTCTCAGATTTCATAGTTCAGGTTCTCCTCTTCTTTAGTTAGTGGTTGCTCGATTGTTTGCGTGGTGGTGTGCTTTTCCATTTGACGAAGTCGTTCGTATCCGCGCCAGATGAGTTCCGCGGCTTCGAAGAAGGCGGTCTTGTCTGCTTCTGATAGCTCGGCGATGTAGTTCAGTGCTTGTTGTCGCTCGTCGATTTCGTCTATGGTTGCGCTGTAGTCGTAGTCTACAGTCTTATGCTTATTATTAAACATTTCCCTTTGCCTCCTCCTATAAGTGAAAGTAGTGGTTCGGCGATATTGCGTAGTAGATTGTGAAAATTAGCGAGATACAGCAGGTAAAAAATGCTAGCGCTATATGTAGCAGGACGCTGTGTCCTTGCTGTATGCGGACGTAGTTAGCTCCGTCGCGTGCGTTTCTTCGTTCTGGGTTCATTGTTGTTTACTCCTTGCTTTAGTTTAGTATCTGGTCGTTATTCCTCGCTCCCTCCTTTACATTATGATAGCCCCCATTCTGCGAGGCGTTCGAAGCCTCCGATTTCGTCGATGTATTGCCTGGCGATTATCACGATGTCTTTATAAGGAACTCCGTCTATTTCGTTGTCGCCGATTGCACAGCTTAATTCTTTGCGCTTGTTGCCGCCTGTGGCTAAGATGTGCGCGTAAATATTCACGGCTACGTCTGCCTTGCTCAGGTCTTTACCGTGAAGTCCTCCGCCTGTTACGGCGCGTCCCATATCTGAGCCGAGTTTGCGGTTGGTTGCGCCTGCGTCGACGTTCTCGCCGCCTGACCATAATCCGAGTGGATTTATAACAATGTCGTAGTCTTTTAGCTCCTCGGCTTTGATTGCGTTCAGGATTTTGTAGAGGTCTACTCTCAGCGCGTTCTCTTCTGCGTCGCTCTGGCAGATAATGAGGCGCTCCGCCTTCATATCGAGTATGTACTTACCGTCTGAGTTATATTTTTGATGAATACCTCGGGCGATTTTCGTAAGAAGCGATTGTTCTCTGTCTGCTGGCTCACCGACAAAAATACCGTTGTCGCCTGCGCGTGGCTGTTCTCCTGCCTGGTTCGCGGCAAGGTGTACGTCCTGCTCGACTATGTTCATATTCAGGCTGTAGTCCTCGTGCTTCAATATCCGCGTTATTATCTGCTTGGCTACGCGTTTGGGTACGTATACCGAGCTTTCTCCGATAATGTTCACCTCTCCGTGTCCGAGAAGTACCTCGAAGGCTACGCGTGGAGCGTCTTGCTCCTCATAGGCGTAGTCCACCAGGGCGCCTGCTATTCGGTCGGCTAGTTTGTCTGGGTGGTCTGGATTGACTTTTTCAATCATCTTTAGAGTCCTCTCTGTCGTCTTAATGCTCGGCGTGCTGGTTCTGCTAGCGCGCTCTGCTGGGTTTTATTTATATAAATGATAGCATTTATTGTTAGCGCTATGATAAGCACCGCTGTTGCGATTGCTTCGGGCGCAATTGCGTAGGCTGTTAATGTTGCGAGTGCTGTGTTGTATAGTTTAGTCATTTTTTATCTCCTGGCGGGGGCGGTGGTGGTCGCCCCCTTGTTTATTGTTTATTTAGTAGACGATTGTGTCAGCGTCGATGTCGTAAAAGGCTAGTAGCTTGTTCCAGTTCCTGGTGTTTGTGAAGTATTCCGTGTAAGCCCAGCTGATTTCGCCCGTCTGGCGGTTCCTGATAGCGGCGCCTCCTCCGTCAATTTTCGCGTTTCCTGCTTCGATGTCCTCGATGAGGCTCATTGTGAAAGGTTGAAAGTTTTTAGTCATAGCGTTTTCTCCTTTGTTCATACGTTTGCTATGTTTTAATTATATTGTACCCTCACAAAAAATGCAAGGGTTTTTGTAAAGATTTTTATAGTTTTTTCAGCCTGTGGATAACTTTTATAAAAATAAAACTACTACCCCTGTTTCGAGTAGTAGCCTTTTAATTGCCGCACGATTTCGTGATAGCCCGCTCTGCGCCAGTAGGCGCTGTGGTCAATCAAAAATAAGGCGTAGTCCTGGATTGTGTTTAGCTCCTCGCACTCGCGCTTCGCCTCGATAATAGCCCTCTCGATTTTAGTCGAGGTTACTCTGTTGTTGAGCTTCTTTCTTCTTGTCGCGTCGTAGCCGTGCGCGTTCGTGTCTGCTGTTGTTTTCATTCCAGTACCGTATCGTTTTGGCTTCGCGGTGGACGCTTCGCCTCATTGCTATATATTCCTTCAGCTCCTCAGGCTCTGCGCCATTCTCAAAGCAATACTCCAGAAGCTCTAGCTCATATAGCGCCAGTTCGCTTGCGTAGTCGATTGACCAGCGGCTCGCGTCTTTGATTGCTCCGCGTGTGTTTTTTACCTGACCAGCTTTCGCGAAGTTCGCAATTCGCTTCAGTGCGTGAATAAAACCCTCGCCCAGCCCTTGGATTTCCGCGACCTGCTTTGCGCGTGGTCTTAATTGTCGCGTCTGTCTTTTCATTGTTTACCTTTCGGCTTCTTAGTCGCAGGGCTAGGTGGAGGCTCGCAAGATGTATGTTTATGATAAACGGGTAGAAAACTTTTACGTAAGAACAAAGGTACGACGAGCCTCCGCGTCGAAGCGCCAACGGTGTGTATATCATCAATTGAGTTAATCGTTAATAATTTTGTGCTGGTGCTTCTAGCTCCGCGGCTAAGATAGACTGTTAATGTGCTTTAGCTGTATTATATCAAACTTCCGCGCTGTCGGCTTCAGTTTTCTGAGGCTTTGGGCGTCGGCTTATGGAGCCACCCTTCGAGCCTGCTCGGCGCGCCAGTTCGCGGTTTAAGGCGAAGCCTTTCGGTACGCGTGCGGCTCCGCCTATGCGTCCTAAGTCCCTGTAAAAGTTCGGGTTACTCGCCTTATTTTTCTGCGCGGCTTTTAAGCCGCCCTCTCGATTTCCTGCCATTTTTTAGCCCTCCTTAATTCCGAGATATTTCAGCCAGTCGGCTTCGTTTTTTATAATGGATTTTTGAGCGTCTGTTTTGGTTGCGTAGCGGACGATTTCGCCTGAGTCATTCCAGATACTGTCAAAACAGTCTATTTTTTTATTTAGATAATCATAGCAGACCACCCAGCCGCCCTTACCCTTCGCAAAGTCTGGCTTAAAGTCCGAGGTTTGGCGCAGTCTGACTTCTGCTAGTCTTCGGTCGCGGGCTTCCACAGCCTCTTCTGGCATTAGGCGGACAAAGCCCATAGCGAGAAGCTCATTATCCACGCCGTCGTTGTCCCAGATTTCGCGCTCCACGTTTCCATATTCGTCGACATAGAAGTATGGCTCGCCCATTTTTGGCGTGCGGCGAGCGCTGGCTGTCGGTTCCTCTTTAGTTTGCTCAAACCACTCGTCGAAGTTGTCGATGTCGATAGTCGGGATTGTATACCTATATTGCTCGAGTACCCTCGTCCCGTCACTCTTGACGTCTTCGTTGAATATTGTCCCCGCCTTTGCGTAGGGCAGGTCTTTAAGCAGTTTATATCTCATTTCTTCACTCCTCGATTTCCTTTATGTGCGTTACATTTTTTATGCGCCAACTGGCAGTTTTCGATTGTTGTTAAGCCACCTTTGCTGATTGGCGTGATATGGTCAATCGTGCAATCTTTCATTGTTTCAATCGGCTTACCACAGAGCGCGCAGGTCGCTCCGTTCTTGTTTATTAGTTGTCTTCGTATGAATTGTCTTGAGCGCGTTTCTTTCGCTCCGTAGTCGCGAGTTACCTTCGCTGATAATTTTATATACATTTACTCCTCTCCGTTATTTTTTAGGGGCAACGGTGGCTGTTGCGCTGGTCTGGCTGTTTTTGAAAGGTTTATGGAAGTGTGCGACCTCAAGTCTGCCGTCCAGTGCCACTTTCGCTGGCACCACCGCGCTTGTATTGTCGCCCTGCGCTCGTCTGGGGCGCTCTGTGGGCTGTTTTATATAAAAGTGCTAGTTTGTCTTAGTTTCGTTAGAAGCCTCGTCTGACGCTTCCTGAGAGCCTACTTCGGTTATCCAGGTTTCGTCAAAAATGATAGACGCTACGTGCTTTGGGTCTTTCTTTATAAATTGCCTAGCGTTCTTTTCTGCGTCTTCGTAGTTGTCGCCTTCGACATAGATAGTGCCGCTGACCGTTTGTGTAACCTTTATCTCGTAAACCATTGCTTTGACCTTTCTTCTTACGTTTGTTATATTCTTATTGTATTGTACCCTCTCGAAAATTGCAAGCATTTTCTCAAAGATTTTTTATATTTTTTTGGAGCTGTGGACAACTTATCTCAGTATCGATGAAACGCTCACCAGTCGCGCTTTGACTTTGTATTTCCTGGCTATTTCGCGGTTCTTGGCGTTTATTCGGTCGACGATTGGCTTTAGCTCGGCTTTGGCTTCGTCTAGCGTCAATTCGCCGCACCCGAGCCGCCGCTTGATGTCGGCGACGGCTTCGAGGTTCTTCTCGGCTTCTGTCATTATTTAATCTCTGCGCCCTTCAAGGCTTCTAAGATTTGGTTAAAGTCCATAACTAAGACCTTGCGAGCGCGTGGGTTCTTTTCGAAGAACTCGAAGGCTGTGCGCTCTGGTGTGTTCCACTGAGGCTTGTTGTTGCCTGTTGTTAGCGCGTGCTTGAAGTCTTCGCGGTTATATTCGTCGGTAAATACTGGCGTTGCTTTGCGGCGGGTGTAGCGACCGCTTCCGCTTGTCCATTCGCTGGCTTGGATAGCGTAGCCTTGCTCTGCGAAGATTTTAATGTTGTTGATGTCTTTGGCTGTAAACTTTTTCATTGCTTGCTCCTTTGTTCTTACGTTTGTCGTATTCTTAGTATATTGTAACGGCTCAAAAATAGCAAGGGTTTTTGTGAAGATTTTTATACTTTTTTTAAGAAAAAGAAAGACACCCCTGTTACGGAGTGTCTGTCGAAGTGGAGCGAGGCGCTCAACCAGCCCTGCGCCTCTGCCTGTGCTTGCAAACTTGCACGGTTTTAGTGTAGCAGTTTTATTCTTCCGCGTCAAAGTTGTCGACGTTTTGGTCGACGTCGATTGGCTCGAAGTACTGCTGGACGCGTTTCGGGTCGCCCTTGTAAAAAGAGAGGAGCTTTACATACTGGTCTTCAACCTCTCGCGTCGCGGCAAAGGTTTCGGCTATGCGCTCGATATCGCCCTTGTAAAACGTCAGCAGGTTCTGATGAGCCTTACCCGTCTTGCGCGTCTTTTGGAAGGTCGAGCCTGCGCGGATAGGCAGACTACCCGCGGTCGTTACCAGTATGATTTCGTTGTAGTACTGCATTCCTGCGTCTTTGAACGCGTCGACCGTATCTCCGACAAAGTCGTGATAAATACCGTTAGAGTCCCTCACGTCGCCTACAACAATAGCTGCAAAGCGGTTCTCCTTCAGTCTGTTCACTGACTTCTGGATAATGTCGCGGTAAACCCTTAAGAAGTCGTCATAGTCCATATTGCTTATATCTGCGGGGTCGTCGCTGTATTTTTCGAGGTCTGCGTATGGCGGACAAGTGAAGATGAGGTCGACCTGTTCGTCGCTCTGTGGTACCGTCTTTGAGCTGTCGCCTATGACGTACTCAGGCTCTGGATAGCCTGCGCAGATTTCTGTAGCTTGAGCTATGTTTGCCTCTACCTGGTCTTCTCGCAGTTCGTGTCCTAGGTATCGATAGCCTAGACGGCTCGCGACTATTCCTCTCACGCTTCCGCCTGCGAAGGGGTCGAGAATCGTTCCGCCGTCGACGTTAAACCACGTATAAGCAATCTCTGCGAGGACTGGGTCAAAAATTGACGTACCGACATTCTGATACTTTTCTGTATCGAGATAATCGCGCTCGTACTCTTCATTCGACAGCTTCCTGCCGAGCTTCTTTTCGAGTTCGGTTTTCTTCATATAATAATCAGGTATACAACCCGACAGGTTCGCGAAGACTAGACCGCCTTTGCGACCGAGTTCCGATTTAATACCGAGCGTGAGCCACTGCTTCTTCCTGTCGCGCCAGTAGCCCTGCCGTGCGTCGAGGACGCTGAAGGGGGGGGCGATAAATGTGCGAGCTAGCTTGCCTTGCGGG